>Ga0114997_10002189_pt1 | contig 15881 bp, 17 predicted proteins | sample ArcticOcean_MG_C_2_FD_87045 | JGI IMG/M metagenome (GOLD analysis project Ga0114997, IMG submission 87045) | Marine microbial communities from western Arctic Ocean - ArcticOcean_MG_CB4_136 | ecosystem: Environmental > Aquatic > Marine > Oceanic | place: Arctic Ocean: Canada Basin | collected... | reverse complement strand
TAAAAAATGAAAAAAGAATTTGAAGTTATATCTCAAATAATTAAAAATAATAAAAGGGTATTGGATATTGGTTGTGGCGATGGAACTTTAATGGAATTTTTAAAAGCCAATCAACAAAATGATGTTAGGGGGCTAGAACCCAAAAAAAATCTTGTACAAAAATGTATTGCTAAAGGCTTGTCAGTTATTGAAGGTGATGCTGAAAAAGAGTTAATTCAATTTCCTGAAAAATCTTTTGACTATGTTGTTCTAAGTCAAACACTTCAAGCATTTCTCAATCCTGAAGAAGTGCTAAATCAACTTCTTAGAATTGGAAAACAAACAATTGTTTCTATTCCTAATTTTGGACACTGGAAAATACGTTTGCATTTGTTGTTTAAAGGAACAATGCCTATAACAAAGAATATACCTTATGACTGGTATAATACTCCTAACTTACATATGTGCACGATTCAAGATTTTGTTAATTTTTGTAAAAATAAAAATATAAAAATAGATAAATCAATGTGCTTAACCAATGAAAAAATTTCTGAAATTACGAATAAAAATATGCGTTACAAAAATATTTTTTCACAACTTGGAATTTTTCTTATACAATAACTAAATATGCAAATAACTCCTATACCTTGTTTGAAAGATAATTATGCATATATCATTTATGATAATTTATCCAAAAATGTAGGGGTAATTGATCCGTCAGAAGCTAAGCCGATAATTGATTTTTTAAATAAAAAAAAAATAAAATTAAATTTTATTTTAAATACACACCATCATTACGATCATGTGGGAGGAAATATTGAATTAAAGGAATTCTACAAAGCTAAGGTAGTTGGATTTTTAGGAGACAAGCATAGAATTCCTGGCATAGATATAATGCTCGAAGATAATGAAATATGGAAATTTGGAGAGTCAAAGGTAAAAATATTACATATACCTGGACATACTTTGGGCCATATATGTTTTTTTTTTGAAAAAGAAAAAATTGCTTTTACTGGTGACACTTTGTTCTCTCTTGGGTGTGGAAGAATTTTTGAGGGAGATCATACACAAATGTTGTCCTCACTAAATAGAATAAAAAAACTTCCCTTAGATACTAAAATTTATTGTGGTCATGAATATACTTATAAAAATGCTGAATTTTGTATAAAATATGATAGTGAAAATAAAAATCTTAAAACATTTTTTGAAAAAATAAAAAAATTAAGATCAAATAATTTACCTACAACTCCTACAGTCTTGGAAGAGGAGCTAAAGTCGAATATTTTCCTTAGATGTGATCAAAATGACCTTCAAATTAAATTAAACATGAAAAACCAGGAAGATTTTAAAGTTTTTAGAAAAGTAAGAGAACTAAAAGACACTTTTTAATTAATGTTATAACTTGACATGGCAAGTTAGAGAGTTATATTGCCCATGTTTCAAAATATGAAATTAAACCAATGTCTTTTGCAGTTATACAAACAGGTGGAAAACAATATAAAGTTTCAGCAAGTGAGATTCTTAAAATTGAGAGACTTACAGCAGAAGAAGGCAAAACTATAGAATTCAAAAATGTTCTATTTTTGAATGATGATAATATAACGGAAATAGGCAGTCCAAATATTAAAGGTGCTAAAGTTGAAGCAACTATCTTAAAAAATACTAAAAATAGAACAGTTTTAGTTTTCAAAAAAAGAAGAAGAAAGAATTCCCGAAAAAAGTATGGTCACAGACAACCCATATCTTTAATAAGGATTACAAAAATTTTTTCTAAAGATGGAAAATTAATTGCAGAAGCTCAACCTCAAAAAAAGATAACTAAGGAAACAGTAAAAGGTGACCAAGAAAGAAAGAAGCAAGTGACGGAAGCTAAAAAATTAAAAGCTGAAGAAGTTAAAACAATTAAAAAAGCAACAAAAAAAATTATTGCAAAAGAAAAAAAAACTACTAGTAATGTTGATAAAAAAGAGGTTAAAAAGAAACCTTTAACGAAAAATAAAAAGTGATAGTATTGAATTAGGATATTAAACTATGGCAACAAAAAAAGCAGGCGGATCATCACGGAACGGACGAGATAGTGCGGGTAGACGTCTTGGTGTTAAGCGGTATGGTGGTCAATTAGTTATACCTGGAAATATTATAGTAAGACAAAGAGGAACCAAAATTCACCCAGGTGAACACGTGGGTATAGGTAAGGATCATACAATTTTTTCTTTAATAAAAGGAAAAGTTCACTTTAAGACTGCCAAGCTAAACAGAACTTTTGTTTCTGTTATCCCTAGCTAATTCCATAAAATTTAAATTAATTTTACATTTTTAAGTTATGAAATTTTTAGACCAAGCAAAAATATATGTCAAAGCAGGTAATGGTGGATCTGGTTCTGCAAGTTTTCGAAGAGAAAAATTTGTTGAATTTGGAGGTCCTGATGGTGGAGATGGCGGCGATGGAGGCTCTGTAGTTTTGTTAGCTGAAGAAAATTTAAATACACTTATTGATTTTAGATTTCAACAACACTTTAAAGCAGAAAAAGGTGGCAATGGAATGGGAAAGAAAAAAACTGGAAAAAATGGAAACAATTTAATTTTAAAAGTTCCAATAGGAACGCAAGTATTTGAGGAAGATAACAATACCCTAATAGAAGATTTAAAATTAGTGAAACAAAAAATAATTATAGCTAGAGGAGGCAAAAAAGGTTTAGGAAATGTGAGATTTAAAAGTTCAACAAATCGAGCTCCTAGAAAAAAAACAAGTGGATCTATTGGTGAAAGTTTTTGCATTTGGTTACAACTTAAAGTAATTGCTGATATTGGAATTATAGGAATGCCTAATGCTGGAAAGTCTAGTTTATTGTCTGTTTTAACCAAGGCAAGACCAAAAATTGCCAATTATCCTTTTACTACAATAAATCCAAATCTAGGAGTGACAAGCTACAGTGATAAAGAAATTACGTTAGCTGATATACCAGGAATTATTGAAGGGGCACATGAAGGAGTCGGTTTAGGTGATAAATTTTTAAGACATATAGAAAGATGTAAAATCTTAGTTCATTTAATTGATATATCTAACGATGATGCTTTAGAAAATTACCTTAAAATTCGCAAAGAACTATCTAAATATAGCAAAAACCTTCTTAAAAAAAAGGAAATTATAGTGTTTAATAAAATTGATCTTGTTGCAGAAAATGTAGTTAAAGAAAGAATATATATGTTTAAAAAAAAAATAAAAAAAAATATTTATAAAATATCTGTTTTAAAAAATAAAGATTTAATTAATATAAAAAAGTTGTTGATTAGCTGTGTATATAAATAAATTTAAAACAATTGTAATTAAAGTTGGATCTTCAATTTTAATTGGCAAAAATGGTGAGCCAAAAAAAAAATGGCTTAAAGGATTTGTTGAAGATATAACATCACTTATAAAGAAAAAGAAAAATATAATTATTGTTTCATCGGGAGCTATTGCTTTAGGTTGTGAATATCTCAAAATTAACAAAAAAGATTTAAAAGTTGACAAAAGTCAAGCAGTTGCTTCGGTTGGACAAATCGAATTAATGAACTTTTACAAAAAAAATTTTGATAAAAATAAGATAAAAATTTCACAAATATTACTCACTTTAGAAGATACGGAGCAAAGACGTAGGTCAATAAATGCTAGGCGCACAATTGATAATTTAATTAAAATGGGAATAGTACCAATTGTTAATGAAAATGATACTACTGCTACTACTGAAATTAAATACGGAGATAATGATAGACTGGCAGCTAGAGTCTCTCAAATAATTGGAGCTGATTGTTTAATTTTATTATCAGATGTTGATGGTCTATATACTGATAATCCTAAAAAAAATAAAAAAATAAAACTAATAAAAACTGTTAAAATATTAGATGAAAATATAAAAAAATATGCCACTACATCAAAAAATTTTTATGGTTCTGGTGGTATGAAAACAAAAATTGAAGCTGCTAAGATTTGCCAACAAGCAGGGTGTTATATGGCTATAGCTAATGGCAATTTTGTAAATCCAATAAGAAAAATGATTAAAAATCAAAAATGTACTTGGTTTTTACCAAAAGTTTCGAAACTTGACGCTAGGAAACAATGGATTATTGGATCTGTTGCTCCAAAAGGGGAGGTAATAATTGATAATGGCGCCTTAAAAGCAATACTAAATGGGAAAAGTTTACTTCCAGCTGGAGTTAAAAAAATTAATGGAAATTTCCAAAAAGGTGACCATATTTTAGTTAAAGACCTCAATAATGTTGAACAAGGAAGAGGTTTGGCTTCTTTTTCATCAATGGAAATAAAAAAAATAAAGGGTTCTCATAGTAGTGAAATAAAAAATATATTAGGATATTCCAGTAGAGAAGAAGTTATCCATAAAGATGATTTGGTGAAAGTTTAAAATGTCAAAAAATTTTTATATGGACAATATAGGTAAAAATGCAAAAATTGCCTCTAATGAATTATCTTCAATAAGCTTAAAAAAAAAAAATAAAGTTCTAAAAACATTCTCAAATTATTTAAAATCTAAATCAAATTTAATTTTAAGAGAAAATAAAAAAGATATTTATAAAGCTAGAAAACTGCCTGTATCATTAATAAAAAGACTTGAATTAAATGAAGAGAAAATTAACCAAATAAGAAAATCGATTAAACAAATAATAAATTTTAAAGACCCCGTGGGGAAAACTTTATCATCTTGGACAAGACCTAACGGATTGGTAATTAAAAAAATATCAATACCAATAGGGGTTATTGGTGTAATTTATGAAAGTAGACCTAATGTTACTGCTGATGTTTCTGTATTATGTTTCAAATCTGGAAATGCTACAATCTTACGTGGTGGTTCTGAAGCTTTCTACTCTAACAAAATATTATCTGATTTATTTAGAAAATCTTTAAAAGAAGTCGGCTGCAATGAAAATTGTGTTCAATTTATAAGAAAACAACATAGATCAAATGTGGATTATCTTTTAGCTAGAATGAAAAGTTATGTTGATATCATTATACCTCGTGGAGGAAAAAGTTTAGTTAAAAAAGTTCAATCTAAGTCTAAAATACCAACCATTGGTCACCTTGAAGGAATATGTCATGTTTATATAGATCATAAAGCTGATTTAGATATGGCAATTAAAATTGTTAAAAACTCAAAAATGAGAAATTTTAGTATTTGTGGCGCTGCTGAAACTTTATTAATAGATTTCGCCTGTGTCAAAACACATTGCAAACCCATAATAAATGAATTGATAAAATTAGATTGCGAAATTATTGCTGACACGACTATAATAAAACATAGTGGTAAAAGAATAAAAATTGCCACACAAAAAGATTGGGACACTGAATACCTTGCACCAAAGATTTCAATAAAGTGTGTTGATGGAGTAAATGAGGCTATAAAGCATATAAACAAGCACGGAACATCACATACGGATACAATAGTAACAAATAACAAAAAAACAGCAGAAAAATTTTTATCAGGTGTCTCTAGTTCAATAGCAATATTAAATGCATCAACGCAATTTTCAGATGGTGGAGAATTTGGATTTGGTGCTGAGGTAGGAATATCAACGCAAAAGACTAACCCACGAGGGCCAGTTGGTCTTAATCAGCTTACGGTATATAAATATATTCTAAAAGGTAAAGGCCAAGTTAGGAAATAATTTTTGCAAAGAAGTATAATAAAAAAAAATATTAAAATTGGTATATTGGGTGGATCTTTTAATCCTCCACACAATGGTCATTTGTACATTTCAAAATTTGCTTTAAAAAAACTGAAGTTACATAAATTAATATGGGCAATAGCAAAAAAAAATCCCTTAAAAAAAATTAAGTATCTAAGCATTAAAAAAAGAGTTAAATTATCAAAAAAAATACTTAAAAAAGAAAAAAAAATTTCTGTTATTTTCTTTGATAAAAAAATTAAATCCAATAATACCTATGACTTACTTAAATATATAAAAAAAAAAGAAGAAAAATCCAAATTGTACTTTATAATTGGAGCAGACAATTTAGTAAAATTTCATAAGTGGTATAAATGGAAAGAAATACCTAAACTTTCAAAAATTGTTGTTTTTCCAAGAAAGAAATACTTGGATGGTAAAAAAAATTATATTGTCTCGAAAACACTCAAAAAAAGTGATTTTATTTACATTGATTCAAAAAAGATAAATATTTCTTCTTCTTTAATTAGAAAAATTTGTTAAAATAAATTTTTATGCAAATAAATAAAATTAATTTACTAAAAAAAGAAATAGAAAAAATTTTAGATAATAATAAAGCTGTTGAAATTACTTCCATAAATTTAAAAAATAAAACCTCAATTGCAGATTTTATGATAATAGCCAGCGGTAGTTCATCTAGGCACATACAAGCTTTATCTGATATATTAATTAATGAACTTAAAAAAAAAGGGATTTCCAATTGTCGTCTAGAAGGAAGAGAGAGCAATGACTGGAAACTTATAGATGCAATAGATATTATAATCCATATCTTTCATCCAGAAAAAAGAAAGTTTTATAACTTGGAAAAAATGTGGTCTGAATTAATACCTAAAGAGCGATTAACAATATGAAAAATAGTATTTATCTTAAAACAAAAATTATGCTGGTAGTGGCAGTTTTATTGATTACCTCAGTTAAAGTTTATTCAAAAAATATAGATAGTCTCTATAAAAAAATTGATACTTTTACCGAAGTTTTAGAAAAAATTAACAATGAGTATGTTGAAGAAATTGACCAAGCGGAAGCAATGGATTCAGCAATTAACGGACTGCTGCAATCTTTAGATCCCTACTCATCTTATATGAGCCCAGAAATTTATGAAGAAATGCAAACTGAAACTAGTGGTGAATTTGGAGGTTTAGGAATTGAAGTAACCATGGAAGCTGGAGTAGTAAAAGTTATTACTCCAATAGATGATAGTCCTGCATCCAGAGCTGGTTTAAAAGCTGGAGATTACATTGTAAAAATTAATGGAGAACAAGTTCGAGGCAAAACTTTAATGGAAGCTGTTAACTTAATGCGTGGTAAAATAAATACTACTATAGAAATAACTGTTAGAAGAAAAGGTTTAAAAAAAGCTAAAATTTTCGAAATTAGAAGAGAAATTATTGAAATAAAATCTGTAGTAGCCAAATTGATCGATAATAAAGTAGGCTATTTAAGGTTAAGAGCATTCAATCAAAATAGCAGTGATCAACTTAAAATAGAAATTTCAAAAATAGAAAGAAATAAAAAATTAGTTGGTTATATTCTTGATTTAAGAAATAATCCTGGTGGTCTTTTATCTCAAGCAATAGAGGTCTCTGATTTTTTCTTAAATGATGGAGAAATTGTTTCAACTAAAGGAAGAAAGAAAAGAGAAAACCGTAAATTTTTTGCTGTTCAAGGCGATGAGATTAAAGGAAAACCATTAATTGTTTTAATTAATAATGGTTCAGCTTCTGCCTCTGAAATTGTTGCTGGTGCACTTCAAGATCAAAAAAGGGCAGTTTTATTAGGTGAAACTACTTTTGGTAAAGGATCTGTTCAATCTATAATACCTCTTAAAAATAATGGAGCGGTTAGGCTTACAGTTGCTAAATACTATTTACCATCAGGAAAATCTATTTCAAATATTGGAATAATACCTGATATTAAAATTGAAGAAAAAGGAGAAGAGTTTTCCATTAACTCTACAACAGATAATCAATTAAATTATGCATTGAAACTTCTTAATGGTTAATGATAAATGGGAGTTAAAAAACAATTGCCTCTAAGAGTTGGAGTAGGCATATTATTACTAAATAAAAAAAATAAAGTTTTTGTTGGCAAAAGAATAGATAATCCTGAAAAGTTTTGGCAGATGCCGCAAGGTGGTGTTAATACCAATGAAAATCTAACTGATGCTGCTAAACGAGAGTTAGAAGAAGAAACGGGAATAAAATCAATAAAAGTAATAAAAGAACTACATGAATGGTTTGAATATTATTTACCAAAAAAACTTTTAGGAAAAATTTGGCAGGGAAAATACTGTGGCCAAAAACAAAAATGGTTTATTATGAAGTTTTTAGGAAATGAAGATGAAATTAATGTTAAAACCAAACATCCTGAGTTTTTAGAGTGGAAATGGATTGATCTAGATAAAATTACTGATGTTGTTGTAGATTTTAAATTACATATTTATGCAAAAATTAAAAAAGAAGTAAAAAAAATTATTAATTAAGCGATTTTAAGGTATCAATTTTTTGATCAACTAAATATTTTTCTTGATCAGTAGCTTCAGTTATGTTTGCATCATTTTCTGCCTGCTTGAGAATTTTATCAATCTTATCTTTAACAAGATCTTTAATATTAAAAATTGAGCTTGTTAATATTGATAAATTATTATTTTTAAATTCCATAATACCATCTTCAACATAGTATTTTTCTTCACTTGATTTAGAAAAAATTTTTATAATTCCAGGTTTCAAAAATGAAATAATTGAAATATGATCTTTTAATAGACCCATTTCTCCTTCAAAAGCTGGAATAACGACTTCGGTTACATCTTCTTTTGAAAGAAAAGATTTTTCTGGATTTACTATTTCAACTTTAAATTCTTCACTCATTAAACTTCACTATCTTTTGCCATTTTTTCAGCTTTTTCTATCGCTTCTTCAATTGTACCCACCATATAGAATGCTGCTTCTGGCAAATTATCGTGTTCGCCTTTACAAATTTCATCAAAACCTTTTATTGTAGATTCTAAATCTACTAACTTACCTGGCGATCCTGTAAAAACTTCAGCAACAAAGAAGGGTTGAGATAAAAATCTTTGAATTTTTCTAGCTCTTGATACTGTTAACTTATCTTCTTCAGACAATTCATCCATACCTAAAATAGCAATAATATCTTGTAAAGATTTATAAGTTTGTAGGATTTTTTGTACTTCCCTTGCTACCCTATAATGTTCATCTCCGACAATTCTTGGGTCTAAAATTCTAGAAGTAGAATCTAGCGGATCAACAGCTGGATAAATTCCAATTTCTGCTATCTGCCTAGACAATACTGTTGTTGCATCTAAGTGAGCAAAAGATGTGGCTGGTGCAGGATCTGTTAAGTCATCAGCTGGAACATAAATTGCCTGTACTGATGTAATTGATCCTTTGTTTGTTGTTGTAATTCTTTCTTGAAGATTGCCCATATCCGTTGCAAGTGTAGGTTGATAACCAACAGCTGATGGAATTCTTCCTAATAGCGCAGAAACTTCTGAGCCTGCTTGTGTGAATCTAAAAATGTTATCGACGAAAAAAAGTACATCTTGACCTTCTTGATCTCTAAAATACTCAGCTACAGTTAAACCTGTTAAGGCAACTCTAGCTCTAGCTCCTGGGGGTTCATTCATTTGCCCGTATACTAACGCTGCTTTTGATCCTGGTCCCTTAGGTTTAATAACTCCTGAATCTATCATTTCATGATAAAGATCATTTCCTTCTCTAGTTCTTTCTCCTACTCCAGCAAATACAGAAAATCCACCATGTGCTTTTGCTACGTTGTTAATTAATTCCATAATAAGTACTGTCTTACCAACGCCAGCACCGCCAAATAAACCAATTTTTCCACCTTTGGCATATGGCGCTAATAGATCAACTACTTTAATTCCAGTTACAAGAATTTCTGTTTCTGTTGATTGATCACTGAATTCAGGTGCTGCTCTGTGTATTGACCATTTTTCTTTTGTTTTAACTTCACCTTTTTCATCAATAGGCTCACCTATTACGTTTATAATTCTTCCTAAAGTTTCTGGTCCGACTGGAACTTGAATGGGAGCTCCCGTAGCAATCACTTCATCCCCTCTCTTTAAACCTTCTGTTGCATCCATAGCAATTGTTCTAACACTTGATTCTCCAAGGTGCTGGGCAACTTCTAAAACTAATCTATTATCTCCATTTTTACATTCTAATGCTGATAAAATTTCTGGCAATTCTCCATCAAATTTAACGTCTACTACTGCGCCGATTATTTGTGTAATTTTTCCTTTACTCATAATTATAAACTTTCTGCTCCTGATATGATTTCAATTAATTCTTTTGTGATAGCAGCTTGACGACTTCTATTATATTCAATAGTAAGCTTATCAACCATTTCTCCTGCATTTCGAGTAGCATTATCCATTGCACTCATCCTTGAACCTTGTTCGCTAGCTGAATTTTCTAACATTGCTTTAAAAATCTGAGTAGAAATATTCTTAGGCAATAAGTTACTTAAAATTTCATCTTCATCTGGCTCAAATTCATAATTATTATCAGAAGGATTTCCCTCCACCTCAGAAGTTTTTAAGGGAATTATTTGTTGTTCTTGAGGTATTTGAGTAATTACATTTTTAAATTTATTATAAAAAATTGCACATACATCAAATTCTTTTTTTTCAAAATTTTCAATTATTTTTTTTCCTACTTTTTCTGCATCTAAATAGTTAATATTTTTTGAATCTTTAAATGATATTTTTTCAATAATATTATCTTTATAAACCCTCTTTAACTGATCATAACCTTTGGATCCTACAGTTATAATTTTTAAAATTTTACCCTCGTCAGATATTTTTTGAAAATACACTTTAGCTTTTTTAATAATATTTGTATTAAAGCCACCACAAAGACCTCGATCAGATGTTAAAACTATACACAAGTGTATTTTTTCTTCACCTGTTCCTGAAAGTAATTTAGGAGCATTCTCTTTATCAGAAATGCCACTAGATAAATTCAAAATAATATTATTCATTTTTTCCGAATAAGGCCTTCCCTTTTCAGCATTTTCTTGTGCTCTCCTAAGTTTAGCAGCCGCAACCATTTTCATGGCTTTGGTAATCTTTTGTGTAGATTTTACACTTGCTATTCTTTTTTTTAAATCGTCTAGCGTTGCCATATTTTATGAATTAAAGTTTTTCTTAAGTTCTGTTATTGCTTCTACTAATAATTTTTCAGTATCATCGTCAAGCTTTCCTGAGCTTAAAACAGATTCTAGAATTTCTGGTTTTTCAGACTTACATTTTTCAATAATTTTAGATTCAAACTCAGCAATATCTTTAAGCTCCACATCATCTAAATAACCTTTAACTCCACAAAAAACAGAGATTACTTGCTCAGCAACTGTCATCGGAGAATATTGTTTTTGTTTTAGAAGTTCAGTTAATTTTGAGCCTCTATTTAAAAGTTTTTGCGTTGACGCATCTAAATCGGAACCAAATTGTGCAAAGGCAGCCATTTCTCTATACTGAGCAAGTTCCAGTTTCATTGACCCAGAAACTTTTTTCATTGCTTTTGTTTGTGCTGACGATCCAACTCTAGAAACTGATAAACCTACATTTATTGCTGGTCTAATTCCTTGGTTAAATAATTCTGTTTCAAGAAATATTTGCCCATCAGTAATTGAGATCACATTAGTTGGAATAAATGCGGATACATCTCCACCTTGTGTTTCGATGATTGGAAGAGCAGTTAATGAGCCTCCACCATGCTCATTACTAAGTTTGGCAGCTCTTTCTAACAATCTACTGTGTAGATAAAATACATCTCCTGGGTAAGCTTCTCTTCCTGGTGGTCTTCTTAATAGAAGTGACATCTGTCTATATGCTACAGCTTGTTTAGATAAATCATCATAAACAATTAATGCATGCATGCCATTATCTCTAAAATACTCACCCATAGTACATCCGGTATAAGGAGCCAAAAATTGAAGTGGCGCCGCATCTGATGCTGTAGCGGCTACAATTGTTGTGTATTCCATTGCGCCAGCTTCTTCTAAAGTTTTTTGAATTTGTCTCACTGTAGATCTTTTTTGACCTATAGCGACATAGATACAATAAAGTTTTTGTTTTTCATCACCAGATTCATTTATTTTTTTTTGATTAATGATTGTGTCAATAGCAACTGCAGTTTTTCCAGTTTGTCTATCTCCAATAATTAATTCACGCTGTCCTCTTCCAACTGGCACCAAACTATCAATTGATTTTAAACCGGTTTGCATTGGCTCACTAACAGATTGTCTTGGAATAATTCCGGGAGCTTTTACTTCAACTCTACTTTTTTTTATTCCTTTATCTAAAGCACCCTTGCCATCAATTGGGTTTCCTAATCCATCAACAACTCTTCCTAATAATTCTTTTCCAACAGGTGTATCAACAATGCTTCCTGTTCTTTTAACAATATCTCCTTCTTTAATTTTTCTATCATCTCCGAATATAACTACGCCAACATTATCGCTTTCTAAATTTAATGCCATGCCTTTAGACCCATCAGAAAACTCTACCATTTCCCCTGCTTGAACATTATCTAAACCATATATTCTTGCAATACCGTCACCAACTGAAAGTACTTGGCCAACTTCCGAAATTTCTGCTTTTTCACCAAACTTTTTAATCTGTTCCTTTAAAATTTTTGTTACTTCTGATGGATTAATTTGCATATTATGCCTCTACCATTTTTGTTTCTAATTTTTTTAATTTATTTTTTATTGAAGTATCTACCATTATGCTTCCGATTTGAATGATTAAACCACCAATTAAACTTGGATCATGTTTATAACTAACATTAAGAGGGGATTGAAAATCTTTAGAAAACTCATCTTGAATTTTTTTCTGTTCTTCTATTTTTAGTTTTTTTGATGAAATTAATTTTGCTTTTAATTCACCTTTGCTATTAGAAACTAAATTTAAAAAACTTTCTATAATTTTTGCTAAAAAGAAAAGTCTATTTTTATTTGCTATGAATCCTAAAAATTTTTTAGAAGTTTCAGAAAAATTATTTTGATCTGATATTTTAATTAAAATATTTTTCTTATCTTCTTTCGTGATCATAGGACTTAAGATAAATTCTTTAAAATCAGAACTTTCATTCACTAGTTTGCTAAGGTTATTCATTTCATGTTCAACACTGTCTAAAGTATGTGTTTCTTTAGATATTTCATAAAGAGCTAACGCGTAGCTTCTTGACGTAGAATTTGAAAATGTTGATTTTGAACTCAAATTTTGCTCCTAAAAGACTAGTTTTGTAAAAGATTATATGGTTAATTTCAACTTTTTAAATTGTATCTTTTTGTCTCTTTAAAGCCAATAAATCTAATGTTTAGTTGAAATTAATTGGATCGACATCAACCTCTAGTTTTATTCCAGGTGTAATTTTTATTTTATTTAAAGATTCAGATAAATACTTCTGTATAAACAAACTTTTTGGATATCTTATTAAAATTCTACATCTAAACTGTTTTCTTATTTTTGTTATTGGGGCCAATACAGGACCTAAAATATTTACTTCTTTTAATTGTGGTAATTTAGATTTTATATTTGTTGCGAATTTCATTATTAAATTTTCGTTTGTTCCAGAAATTATTAAAGATATAAGTCTATAAAACGGAGGAAGTTTTTTTTCCTTTCTTAATAATAGTTCTTTTTTTAAAAATAAGTGTGGGTCATTTTTGCAAATATTTATAAGAACTTCATCATCTGGAGTGTAAGTTTGAAAAAATACTGATGATATATTTCCTTCCCTTCCTGCTCTTCCACTTAATTGATGATATAATTGAACATTTTTTTCTGCAGACCTAAGGTCATATCCATGAGAAGTAAAATCACTATCTACCACTACAATGCAATTTAATTTTGCAAAATGAAAACCTTTCGATAATAACTGGGTACCAACCAAAATATCAATTTTATTTTTTTCAACTTGTTTTATAAGCTCGCCAGTTAATTTATTTTTTTCTAAAGTATCGCTGGAAAATATTTGTATTTTTTTATTTGGGTATATTTTTTTTAATTCTGAAAAAATTCTTTCTACACCTGGTCCACAAAACAGAAGGTCGCATTTTTTATTATCTTTACAATCTCTTGATAGTTCAGATTTATAACCACAATAGTGACAAAGTAATTTATTTAATTTTTTATGAAAATTTAAATTTATTGCACAATTTGGACAATGAAATTTATATCCACATTTTTTACAAATTACAAATGGTGCATATCCTCTTCTATTTAAAAAAAATAATACTTGCTCACCTTTGTCTAAATAATGATTAACTTTCTTAATAGTTGTGTCTGCTATCCAGCTATTTTTAGTTAAAACTTCAGAATGCAAATTTATAATTTCAATGTTCGGTAAAGATGCTTCCTTATATCTTCGTCTTAGCTTAGTTATATTATACTTTTTGTTAATAATATTATAATATGTTTCTATAGATGGTATTGAAGTTACTAAATTTATAGGGATATTTTCTATTGAAGCCCTTGTTATAGCCATATCTCTAGCATTATAAGAAACTCCTTCGTCTTGTTTATAGGAAGCATCATGTTCTTCATCAACAATAATTATACCTAGTTTTTTAAACGGCAAAAAAAGCGATGATCTTGCACCAATTACTATTTTGATATTTCCTTCGCTTATGCCTTTCCAAATTATTGCTTTATTTTTTTTTGAAGTTCCTGAGTGCCAGATTGCAGGGTCTACCCCAAAAAATTCTTTAAATCTTGTGCTAAACTGATTTGTTAAAGCAATTTCGGGTAACAGTATTAGAGCTTGTAAATTTCTATCAATAAGATCTTTAATTCTACTAAAATAAACTAAGGTTTTTCCTGAACCTGTAACTCCTTCAATTACTGTAACATTATATTTTTCCCCAGCGCTCCTGATAAAAGCTAGAGATTTTTTCTGTTCATCGTTTAATAAAATATTTTTTTTAACATTTTTTATCTTAAATTTATTAAATTCTTCAACAAATTTTGTTTCAACTACATCTTTGCTTAATAAACACATTTTAAGAGTCATCCCCAAAGGAACTAAATTATACTTAGAAAACCAGTCAATAAATTTTATCATTTGGGGGGTTAATCTCTGCACATTTAACCTTTTAGAAATTTTTTTAATCTTAAATTTTTTTAGCGTTTTTTGCTCCATTGGCCAAACTACACCTGTAATTTCACTGCTACCAAATGGAGCTTTGACAAAATCTCCAGGTACTAATTTTTCTTTAGTTTCACTTTTGTAAGTAAAAGGATAGTCAAAAATTTTGGGGAAAAGAATCGGTACTTTCATTTATAAAAAATTTTTTTTTTTAAGGTGATTGGAATATTGATATTTAAAATTCCTCTAAGTTCATCAAAAATTTTTGATTTCATTCTCATATCAAGTAATTGCCATGTATAAGGTATTAACTTTAAATATTTTTTTTTATTATCTCTTAAAAATAACCTTGAAAAAATACCAATTATTTTTAAGCTTCTTTGAACTGAAAGTATTTCAAAGTCTTCTAAAAAATTTTGATAATTAGTTTTATAAATTTTTTTCCCTTTTTTTACGTAATACTTATAAATTTCATTCTTTAGTTTTTTAGAAGTTGTTATTCTTACATCGTCAATTAATGAAGCAAGGTCATAAGCAGGATTTCCAATCAAAGCGTCTTGGCTGTCAATAACTCCTATTTTTTTATTCACTTTCATTAAATTTTGAACATGATAATCTCTGTGCACCAAGCACTGGTTAGAAAAATTCAAATTATTATAAAGTTTAAATAAAACTTTATTTGCTTTTATTTTAATTTCTAAAGATTTTTTTTTACTAAAAAATAAAGGTAAATACCAATCAAAGAATAGATTTGATTCATTAAATAAATATTTGTTAGAGTATTCTTTAATAGTGTGCAAATTGTTATTAAAACTTTTTATTTTTCTTTTTGGCTTTATTTTTTGTATTTTTAAAAGTAAATCAACAAGTTTTTTATATGTATTTAGTTTATTTTTTTTTTTTAGTAGTACTCTATGAAATGTTAAATCTCCAAAATCCTCAATAATTACTATTACATTTTGGTAATCAAAACTAAATGTTTTAGGAGATATTATATTATTTTTTATTAAAAATTTATTAATTGATAAGTAAGAGACTAAGTATTTGTAT
>Ga0114997_10002188_pt1 | contig 15885 bp, 7 predicted proteins | sample ArcticOcean_MG_C_2_FD_87045 | JGI IMG/M metagenome (GOLD analysis project Ga0114997, IMG submission 87045) | Marine microbial communities from western Arctic Ocean - ArcticOcean_MG_CB4_136 | ecosystem: Environmental > Aquatic > Marine > Oceanic | place: Arctic Ocean: Canada Basin | collected... | reverse complement strand
ATAGGTTGCTGCAACTCCAATTGCAAGTGAAGAAGATGTATCTGTATATGCAGCTGCATCAGAGATGGCAGCTGCTTTTGCTGAATCTGTATATGAAGCAGCTGTCGTCACAGCTGTGCTCGTGGCCGTTGCAGCAGTTAATGCATTTGCTACTATTCCAGTTAGGTCATCTGGGTCTGAAAATGCCTCGACTACTATGGATCCTTTTACAGTTAGTTGAGTTCCATCCCATTCTAGTTTTGGGTCCGCATTTCCACCCAATTTAAATGTCCCATCATTTAATTTAAATTCAGAGCCTGCACTTGGCCAGTTATTAGATTGTATCTTACCAGATGTAATTACACCACCATCAATCTTAGTCCCAAATCCTTGTGATGTATTTGATAATAATGATTGAATGGTTGGCTGTGTTCCGTCCATTTTATATATAGCAGGACGTGTCCATTTTGTATATATTTCATCTCCATCGCCATTATTATCAGTATCATATAAGATAGCTCTTAATCTTGTTGTAGCGGTATCAGTATGCCACATAAATGTAGGTGATGTATATCCATCTAGTGATCCGGTTTGCCCAGTGGTTAGATCATACACTACACTTTTACGATTTTGATCTACGACAGATCCGGATGGATATACATATCCAACTTGTAATGTCCATCTATTTAAACCGTCAGCTGCTGTCTCTCCAGATGGTACAAAATCTCCGTACATGAAATATGGATTTGTGTCAATATCAGGATAATTAGTGGTGTTATTTTTAACTAATTGATCACTTGTGAATTGAGCATCTGCGCCATGGAGTCCAAGATAAATACGTCCTTCATTATTAAGTCGCTTACTGTATACAACAAACATGTATGCTTGAGTCTTGTCTATATCAATATACTTAGTATAAAATCCACCTTGAGAAGAAGCATCGGTTGCATCTGGATGAGCATTCCATAGTAACTCTTGTTCACCAAAAGGTCCGATATCATAACTTATAGATGATTTTTCGGCTCCTCCGTAAAGCGTTGCATTTGGAAATTTATCAGATGTTATATTACCTGATGATGAGTGATGTAATTGCCAATTCTGTGTCACTAAATTTTGGCCAGGTATTCCACCTGCATCTCCATATCCAACTTCTAATTTACCTCTAACGGTGACGTTACCATTAGGATCTAAATGAAAGTTACTAGATGATATTTCTATATTACCTAATGAACCAGATATGAATTGACTACTTCCGCCTAAGTAAAATTTATCAACTTGTATGTCTACACTTGAACCGGATATTAATAATGACTTGGCAGTATTATTCCAAGCAAAATATCCAGAGCCTAGATTTCCTGATCCAGATCCTAGATAGAAGTTTCCTGCTGAATCTAGGAATGATGTAAAATTGTTTAGACTTGCAACGGTGCCGGCTCCTATACCAGAATGGAATCCGAATACATCACTAGTCAGTAATAGACCAGATGCTATTTCTACGGTTGTATCAACTTCAGCTAATGAACCAGTTAAGAAATCAACTGCATTTCCGGTAAGTCCTGAACTACCTTGAGTCCCTGTACTTGCCATTAAACTCCAAGATGCCGCATTTGGTGGCTTATTAGCCTCTGCTGCTAAGTGAGCTGACTCTCCTACTGCAATATATGAAGAGCCTGCATATTCTACTCCATCACTTAATTGGTATGTAGTTCCAGCTGCCCAACTGCCAATCCATTGCATGCCATTACCCACCGGAGTGCCATCAGCTAATTGGAGTGAGCCTTTGATTACTAACGATGAGCCATTCCATGTTAATTTATCTCCTAAAGAAAAATTACTAGAAGAGTCGATATAAAATCCTGTATTTAAATTTGCATGTGTTCCGGTGCCAGTAAATAATTTTCCAGACTGCATATGTATGCCGGCAATGGAACCGGTATTGGCTACTATACCACCCTCAAGGAATACATTTTGTGAATATAATCCAAAGCCAGCATTGTCTGGATCTGTTCCATGGAGATGGGCAGCTGTCAATCCACTTAGATCACCCAATCTTACTTTTAGGTCTACATCATATATTGCACTACCAGTTCTTTCAACTATATCCATATATGGAGTATGTACATCATTTGGATTTGCATTTAATCTAATATAACCAGTATTGAGCTTCCCTGTGGAAACAATTACTTGGGATCCGGAATAGAATTGTGCATTAGATGCTATATCTCCCAACGAGGCCGAAGTTGCACCTGATGAGGCTGAACCGCTATATCCTCTGATAACATATATATGTCCGGACTGATTTGTATCACTTGATCGATCAAATCTAGACGATGATTGTACTCGCATGTACTCTGTAGCAAATCCTGTTGCATGCACTTTCTTTGCAGTAAGTATCTCACCTGGAGCAAATCCGGATACATTTTGGAGCGACATTGTCGTATCTGTAGCTCTATGTATACCAGGGCCGGCTATATCTGCTCCTAATTGCCCCGAACCAGTTAATACTGATGAGTTTGCGATATATAACTGGCCACCTACGGCGTTAACTGTTTCCTTTTCAAATACAGTGGTTGATAATGTTCCTCTAATATGTGCATTTTGAACTTCCAAGTACCCACCGGCTTCGGCTGATAATAGAAATCCTGATCCTTCACCGAGATGTACAAATCCTGATGATCTTATTTCACCGGCACTCGTAATAATCATATTACCACCAGTCAATTGACTAGCACCTATATCCCAACCTCCAATTGCTCCTGACTCTGCTTTTAGTACACCTGAGGGGGTGACGCTAAATGGGGCGTCTGCAAATGTGGAATCTCCTAATTGAATTCCTGTTCCTGGAATTAATCCTATGTAGTCTGCATCTGTACCTGATGCTAGTTTATCACTTGTAATTGTCCATCCTCCAATATCGCCTGCACTTGCGGTCATTCTTCCATCTGCCGATACCTTAAAGGCTGATGATGAAATAAATGATACTGGATCGGTTGTATTTGTAGATGCCGATATTTCCCAATGTGGCGGAAATGATAACGAATGTGAATTAATATTTGCACCACCTATCACACCACCCGCCTCTGCCGTTATAGTACCTTGCATGATAACATCGCCGGTAGGCTGTAACCAAAAATTACTAGACGTTATTTCTATGTTGCCACCAGACCCTGATATATAATTACCTGACGCTTCAGATCCAAGGAAGAATGATGGTGTTACTATTTGCAATCCAGCTGGGTTAGATGCAGATCCTGATGTTCTAAATCTTAAGAAACTAGATGAATCTTGTAACATTTCTAGTCCTACACCTCCGTAATGATCGGGAGTGTTAGGTAATATTGATCCAGACCACAACATAAATCCGCCTGGATTTTCTACACGGCTAGCTGATATAAATCCTTCGTATCCGATAGTACGTATAAATGCAGAATTAACGCCGGCCAATTGGATACCTGATCCTTCTGCATTACCGATAAATATTGAACCTGTCAACAGATTATTCTGTCCTTCAATATATACATTATCCCCATCAAATATTGCTCCCTGTACAAAGGATTCTAACTGTGCTGGTGCACCTAGGTAATCTAAATATTGAAATTTGAATGCCAATGGCGCATTCATTGCATCCGATGGTATTCTAATATTCATCTTTGCAAAATTAGGCGAAAATCCAGTACTGAGGTCTGCTGTCAATGAAATATTTGTAATATTCCATTGGCCCTTTCTAACCACAAATATTAAATCACATGTGTTTGTTTCTAATGGAATGAACTGGACGTTTCCGGCTAATGCCGATGTACCTGTAGGTATTTCCATAGATCCAATATATTGTCCTGGAGCTAGATTTCCTATAGATAATGCAGGAGAAGAAGTTTCATGAGGTGCACCGGCCATTGCACCGCCATATTGTCTTGTATGAAATAGTGGTGAACCTGATATGTATACATCTACACGAGCTCCTTGGTCTGAAACTGGCGGATCCATAGATCCAGTTGCAATTGCTTTTGCAAAGAAAGCCAATGTATATGACGTATAAGCATATAAATCGGGTTGATATGCAGGTGTCACACTGAATTGCGCATAATCTGATGGTTGCATTGCTGAACCAGTCCATGTCAATTGTACAGATTCTCCTAAATAATCATTATCAAATAATGCAGTTGAATTCTCACTTATATCCCAATAATTATTTATTATAGACTGATTATGAAATTCGCCAAATTTGGTATCATACATACCCATAAACAATCCAGGGGTTTGTGAATTTGGATCATTTAATACATCATACCGTTCTAATACAATATTTCCGGCGTCAATATAACTTCCTGGTGCGCCTAACATTTTATAAGATGTTTTAATTGAATGCACATCACCAGTAAGTGGTTCTATATTTTTTAATGTAATAGATGCAAATGACATTGAATTTTCAGTATCTTGAGTCATCTGTGGTACCCAGAAACTCATAGTCAATGGACTTGCAACATAGTCTACAACATGGTGGCCACTGTCAGTACTGGTTCTCTTTGTTAAAAAATTAAATGCAGGAGATAACTTTGCTGTTGTTGAATTTTCTATATCTACAATTGTTGCTACCCATGTAGCATCAACTGGGGTGGCCTGTCCTTGAGTTGCAAATCCAACATCATTTGTCGCAGTATGATGTACAATCTGGCCGTTCGCATTAATCCTATGGTCTGATTCAGCCAGGATGTATGGGTTATTTATAATAACTGTTGCACCTAAATGTCGACTACCTGACAATGGAAGGCCTGTCAATGTCATTGTAGTTGTATCAGGTAGATTAAACATAAGGGTTGATACAGATGTCTGAATCGTCTCTACTGTAGATGTTGCGGGTCCTAATGTAGGTGGTAATGCTGTTAAAGTTGTTCCTCCTGGTCCTTGAATGCCTACAGTAGCTGTTGCGTCCGCCATCGTTATACCACTAGGAGTGATTGTAGCTGCGTTCGTGCCAGTAGTTGTTACAGTATTGCCTATTATTGCAGGATCAGTAGCCAATGATATTGGTAATGAATATGCCAACATTGATGACCCCATAGAAGAGGCAACTGTATTTGCTGAATACTGTGATTCAAGTAATTCATTTGGTACAGGTCCAACTGGTAGAGATGGCGCATATGGTTGTGATATTACTGTAGTAATAGTTGAATATCCACCCCCGGGGCCTATACCAGCAGATGTCATAGCAGGAGTAGTTGTTGATGATCCAGATACTTGCGTAAAAAATGTTGGTAGATTTTCTACCTGCATAAATGTCTTAACAGATTCAATTACATCAACCTGTGGAGGTTGTGGAAATATTATTTCAGAACTGTTTCGCCTATTTGGTGCTACTCTTGTCGGCCTTGACCATAATACATTTGGTATTTGTTTATAATCAGCTGAAGCCATATCATTATTATATGCAAATTGCTCGCCGGTCTGTGGATCATTAATAGCCCTACCTGCTAAATATACATTTGCCTGGCCATCTGGGGTATCATCATATACCCATATGGATATTACACGAGACCCATCTTTTTCTAGATAATTTAAAACTTCATAATATATCGGATCGCCGTTATAGTCTAAAATTTCTATATAGATTTGAGAATCATCGACTAAATTATCTGGATCTCCTCTAAATTTAATTACATTTTTTCCGCCTGTCAATACCTCCGGGAAATCAACTATCTCGAAGAATTCTTTCGAAATTGGATCATTATCGAATATTGAATATCGAATATCTGCAGACTCTACTAACCCAATGTAAGAAGCCTCTTTTTTAATCGGCATATAATTTTCCCATTTTTACCTTTATTTAAATATAAATATGGTATACTAGGAATTATAGGAAATTTTTGAGTAGCTGTTTGTTTTTTTAATTTCAATTAATTTATCTACAATATCACGCATTGCATCTATATGTGATATACACATTATAAACCCAAATTGCGATTTAAGATAATCAAATAACATATACATTGAATTAAGATTATCTGAATCTAGGACGCCAAATCCCTCGTCTATTGCAATAAAATTTGGTCTTGGTAAATTTGATACATTGATTAAAGATGTTCTAATAGCCAGGGATGAAATAAATTTCTCCATGCCAGAAGTTAATTCTAATGGCCAGAAGTTATCATCATCATATACAATATGAGCGTTAATATTTTTGCCATCTGTATGTAATACAATTGTAAATTCAACGACTTGGTTAAGTATATTATTTATCTCAGCTTCAATTTGAGGAAGTGCTTTTGTAATTAAATGGTATGGAACTCCATTTCTTTGTACTGACTTTTGGTAATATTCATATCCTTGATGTTGTTGTTCGAGCTCCTTTAATCTATTAATTCCATCTTCTGCATCATTTATTGATTTTTCGGCCATTTTCAGTTTACCCGACGTTGCTAATAATTTAGAATCTAATTCTAATAATTCTAAATTAACTGTTTTTATCTCATCTCGTATTTCATTTATTTCAATATTTTTATCTTTATTAAATTCAATATTAGATTTTTGATTTTGCGACTTTGTCAATTGTAGTTTTAGATCACCAATGTTCGTCTTACCTAATTCAATGTCCCATTTAAGTTTTTCCAATTGATGTTCTTGTGTAATCAATGTCCCATTACTTATTCCTAATGAATATTTCATATCTGATAGAAGCGTTATCTTTTCGTCAGGCTTGGTCTTAGCAATGTTGATAATTGTCTCTGCTATATCATCAATATCAAATAATATTTGCTGTTCTTCATCTATTAATTTTGGTAAATAATCTGCAACTTGTTTAGTTTCACGTAACCATGGATTGGCCATACAAAAACTACAATTTTTATCCCACTCATGTTTATCCAATTTAGATACCATTTTCTGTGCATGTTGTATCTTTAATTGTTTAACTTTTACTGCATTCTTTAATGTTATAATATCTGCTTTATGTTTTGTTAAATCAGTAATTTGTTTATTTAATTCAACTATATCAACCTTATCGATCTGTTGGTTAGACTCCTTAATTAACTTCTGCTGTACACGAATTAGGTCTTTTTGGCTATCTCTATCAGATTTTAAATTTCCTATATTATCATTTGATTGAGTTATTTCATATGAAATTGTAGCTGGTTCTGATAATGTATTATCCACTTTCTTTAATTCTTTAGTCAGATTAAAAATAATGTCGTTTAGATTAGTCTTCATTTCTTCATGATCTGCTTTATCATCTTTCATTTGTTCATATGAACCAGAATATTGAGTTATGATATCATTTGCATTTGCTAAATCTGTTGAGAAATCCTTTCTTTTATATTCTCTAATTAATGTAGCATTTTCTCTAATATCTTCATGTCCCATTAAATACTGTTGCTCGAAGATATCTATATCTAAAAATTGTGATAAAAGGTCTTTACGTTCTCTTTGAGTTTTATCAATAAAACCAGTATTATTATTTTGTAATGATAATGCCGTTAATACAAAATCTTCATATGAACCAACATATTGCCTTATACTTTTATTCGTAGAATCTCGTTGATCTCCATTTAAATTTTCTTCATTACCAGATTGATCCACTCTCCAGAAGTTAACATCAACTTTAACATGTCCCCTATTATTTTTCTTTCCTACTCGTTCGATAAAGTAATTATGCTTTCCTAATTCAAATTCAAATTTACATATAAATCTAGATTTTTTATTATTTAATACATCACTTGCCTTTTTTGTTCTAGAACATCTGTCAAATATACAAAATGCTAATGCATCTAACAATGTAGATTTTCCGGATGCATTAGGTGCGAATAACCCGTATGTCCCATCCATATTTGTAAAATCCATGTCATTATCTTCTCCATAACTAAACATATTAGAAAATTCAAACTTCTTTGGGGCCCAAGTTATATTTCTAGTTACTTGCCCGGTTGGTAATTTACTATGAACGTTTCTATTTATGTGCCGTACGGTATCTAACAAGGCATCATCTAATGCATAGGTATCTGATAGATAGTCTGTAATTACTTTATTTTGCCATTCAACATCTCGGACATTTCCAAAATTAATTTTGTTCTGATCATCCGGTGTATTGATAGCATTCGTCTTTTGTATTGTTATATCTTGTACTTTATATTTTGACTTTACATCAGCTATTATTTGGTTTAATGTTCCATAGTCAGTATCTTTTACTTTGAATCTCAATCTTGGCTTTTTTGGAATATTTGGATTAGGATTAAGAATTTTACCATTATCAATTTCATATGTATAATATCCATAATCATTTTTAATTTCAACAATTTTAGATTTTTTAGTTTTTAAATCCCATACCATAATTCCATGGCCTAATACTTCGCCATGGTTTTGCTGTATCAAGGACCCTGCATATGCAATTGTCTTATCCACATCCAGATATTGTGGCTTATGAATATCTCCTAATAAGGTTAAATCATGTCCAACAAATATATCAGTAGTTACATGAGTATTGCTCAACATAAATCCTGCATCTGTTGATGCATTATGAACTGATCCGTGGTGCAATGCAATTTTATAATCTCCCTCAAATTCCGATGCTTTTATGTAATTTTCTGGCTTTTCATCGACCCCCATTACGTTAAAGTGTACTCCTTGGACCTCGTATATTCCGTTGTCTTTAAGATAGTGTATATTCTTATGGTTGATGGCGTTAACGATAGGACTTAAGGCATCGAGCCTATAACTATTATTTAGGTTGCAATCATGATTTCCTAAAATTATTATTGTAGGTAGTAAATCTGCTAGATTTGTAAAAAATTCTGAAACTGTAGATACCAGTTCCGGGGACATGTCCGTCTTAGCATGAACAATATCGCCGGCAACATAAATTACATCGTCATCGGTCTTTGTCTTTTTAATATAAGAGTATAGTCGTTTAAATACTTCTTTATATTCCGTATGCCTTTTTACGTTTCTTACATGTACATCTGCTATGTGATATATCTTATTTATCATATTCCCATTATCCTTTGTTCCATTAACCAGCTAGATGTCAGTTTTTCTGTTCCAGCTAATATGTTATTTATTTTACCAAATCCTACATCACTAGGATCTTTTTCTTGTAGATCTACAAAATATACATCTACGCCATTGGCCATAAAATATTCTGCGGTTTCTATTGCCTGCTTTCGGGCATCTTTATCTAAACAAATATAAATCGTCTTTACATTGTTTTCTATAATTCTGTGCTTTAATTGATCTGGAATTGTTTTACCGAATAATGGAATTGCATTTCTTCTTATTGCAATTGCATCAAATACACCTTCAACTAAACATACTGGGTAATTCCAATTTATATGTAATTCAAATCCTATTATATCTTTAGACACGCGCGGATTCTTATGCTTCCATACATCATCTTCATAATATGCTCTACCAACAAAATAATTTAATACTCCATTTGCATCATAACTTGGAATTATTATTTTACCAGAATATAACCCACGTCTACAATACCCAATTCTATACTTAAGAATATCATATATTGTAACGCCTCGCTTCTTAAGATAATAAATTGCATTTCTATATTCTGGATCTTGTGTATCTAATTTCCATAATGGTAAAAATTCTGTCGGGAGTTCACATGCAGTTGTATTGGTAGTTGTAATCTTTGGTCTATATTCCGTCTCTGATATATACTCGAATAACTTAGATATTTTATGTCGTTCTACATTTAATTTCTTAAATAAACTAATTATTTTCCGGCCTGCGGCGTTGCATATCCAACAATGCCAATGCTGTGAATCAATATCAACTTCTAGTTTTTTCTTGGCGTGATGACAGAATGGGCAGTTAAATGCAACATTGCCTCCGGAGGTATGTTTACCTTTACCTAAGACGGTTTCTATTAGTGATAGTAATTTAATATTTCGCATATAGAAATATAACAAAAAAATCTCAGAAAACCTAATTATTTCTCAGAAAACCAAGCTTTAGGTATTTCCTTCTCTGCCCATGTAATTCCATGCTTATCACAATAAGATCCATATGTAGTCTTTGAGCCTTTTCGTATTTTTGTCTTACCTGACATGAATACTATTCGTATATCTAGATTAGGATGTTGTTTTTTAATGAGTAAATGCTTCTTTCTATCTTCTATTACCCAGCGGCCTTTTGTTTCAACTAATATACCATTGGGTAATGTAAAATCGATAGTATAAGTATGTTTAGTCTCTGGCCTGATATATGGTATTACTGTATCCTCATATCCAAAGTCAATTTTATTTTCTTTTAATTGGTCTGATACTCTATGCTCGAACCCACTCCTATAACCATATTTAATTGCATTTGCACGCAATTTACTTTTACTTCTCCATGCCATATTACTGATATCCGTTTAATAATTCTAAAAGTTCTTCTATTGCACTATGTCGATGACTATCCTCTAGTACTGTTTTATATACATATGCTGAATTGGTCAATTTAGACATATCATGGAATGCTGACCAATTCTTATCCTTTAAATCTATTTGATATGAATCTCCGCAAAATATTAGTTTAGAGTCTTTACCTAGTCGACCAATTGCCATTGATAATTGTGATCTAGATAAATTTTGAAATTCATCTACAATTACTACTGCATTATCAAATGTCCGGCCTCTGAAATGTGCCAATGATACTAATTCAATTGCTTCAGAAGTTTCCATTTTTTCTAATATATCGGGCTTATTATATACTTTACGCATATTAGACCTAATTGGAACTAACCATGGCTCCATTTTTTCCTTTTCGGATCCTGGTAAAAACCCGTTATCTTCTGTGGATATAGTTGGTCTTGTAATTATTATTTTATTTATCTGTTTCTTAAAGAACATATCAAGAGCTACTTGGACAGCTAATAATGTCTTTCCACTTCCTGCCTTACCCACAATAAAATTAAATGGGTGTTTCAATATCTCTGCCTTGGCTGATTTTTGTTCATCCGAAAGAGATACAGTAAATTTAATTTGACCCTTTGGGGGTTTTTTTAAAATATTTTCCTTTGCCATAACTTTTTCCTTATTTATTATAAATATCTAATAATCCCATCTAATAATGAAATTCATATCAACATCGTCTCGTTTTTGTACCGCCCTACCTAATTTAGCAACTGCTATTAATTCAGCAGAATCATTATATAAACCTATTGTTGTAATATAAGGCTTCCATGCACTTCCGGTGAACTGGTTTTGAATTAGTTGACTTTTTGGCTTTCTTAAAGATGGGTTCATGCTTACATTGCAATCAGCTTTTGGAACTTTTACTAACACTTCATTTTCATATATGGTCCTTGCAGATTTATATTCAATATTGAATTTGTCTTGTAATGCAGCATGGTATTTTGGTAACGGACTTGATATTACTACTTGGCCAGATCTATAAAAAACATTTCCTGCTACTGATGATTGGTATGCACTACTACTATAATAATGATTATTAGATAAGGATGTAATTTCTGGCACCTTAAGTGCTCTATCATATATTCTAACTTCATCAATACTTCCAGATAATTTATTTAAATTAGAATTATCTATATTTAGAGCTCCGAATAATAAATGTGACGGATTCATTGTATTTGCATATCGCTCAAAGTGGAATGGGTCCGGAATTTCAGATTCTCTGGTTCCATTTACATAAACTTCAAGGTTAGAATAATCTCCCCAGGCACGAGAAGATCCAGACTTTTGACATACTATATGATGCCAATCTGAACCTGTTATGCATGTACTTGATGTTGTTTCTAATGTGGTAGTTCCTTGTGATCTTCTAAATAATAATTTTCCTGCAGGATAAGATGATTCATGATTCGTAACACTAATATCATATGGAAATCTTGTTCTTGTTATATTTTCATTCTGCATTTCTACAAACTGCTTACCGTTTCGGATAACTCGTGTAGGTACTCTTTCTGTACCACGCTTAGTTATAATTGGATTTGAAGTAACTTTTGATGATGAATAAGCTTGATGTTCAGGTAATCTACACCAAAATGATATTGCATAATCTTCATCGTTTCTGAAATTAAATTTCTTATCATTCTCTGTTATAATATATGCATTAGATTGAGATGTAAATCCTGCTGATATTCCTGAGTCAATAGGTGTCACATCTTTTACTGATATATTATCTACAATCAATTCCGTTACATCATTTCTAGCTCCTATTTGTAAATGAGAGTAATCGGTAGTTGGTTTATAGATAATGACTTGAGGGACTCCGACATAATCAGAATATGCATCATCGTAGCTATCGAAACCAAATATTCTAGTATTTCCTGTTCCGACTGCAGCCGAGTGATTTGTACCTATTCTTATATATTTGTATCCTGTTCCAGCTGGATTTGTTATTGAAACGACTGTAAATTTAACTTCATAAGTGTTTCCTTTGGTAAACGTGACCGGCTGGGTAACTAGGCCATATGAATTACTTGCATTTGCTGAAGTTATAACTAATTGGCCGTCCACTACTGCAGTTGAAACATTTTGATTTTGGGCAGCTGTTGTGTTTATAGTCCAACCTGTAGTACCACCTGCAAAGTCACCATTTGATATTTGGTCTGTAATGTCAATTCCTGTAGTGGTAATACCGCCTTCATATTTTACTTTATACGCCGTTGTATTCAGTTCTGATGATTTATTTTTATGAGATGGAAATACTTGCTTTGATTCTACCCCTCTAGTATAATTACCCCCTAAGGTACCAAAATTTAATTCAAAATGTCGAAACTCATCATTAAATCCCCAATATCCTACCAAATTCTGGTTTGAAGCAAAGCTGGAAGAATCGATCAATCTATCACGAAGATTGCCATACTTATCGTCATATAAATCAAATTTATCATTGCCATATGAACCTGTACCTGAAATTTTAAATGATGTACGTTTAATATTTTCGCCGGAATATATATAAGGTATCCCAATTATACTACACGAGTAAAATAAATTCTTTTCTGTATATCTGGCATTATAATGTTCAAAGGTGCGATTGGGTTCATACTTAAAATCTGGTTTGTAAAATAGATGATCTATGGATTTCCAGATTGGTGTTTGATATGTTCCATCTGCATTCTTAGGATTATCTGTAGATAAATTTGATGCACTTATTGGGGTTATCTGATTATTATGAAGGCCGTGTCGTATTACTAACGAATCATCAATATTAGAATATTTAAATGTAGTATTTGCCTCAAAGGGCGTATTAGATACGTCATCTGAATTAATTGGTCTGAAAACTACTGCTCTTGATGCCATCTAAACTCTTTTTATAGTAAAAACTCTCTTACATATATAAATATAAGAGAGTTTTAAAAATGGGTCAAAATATATAATTAGAAATCTAATTTTACTTTAATTAATGCTTCTCTAGTAAATGATTTCAATAAAGGCTTACTTAATTTTGCAACTGCTAATAATTCTCTTCTAGGATTATACATACCAATTGATGTAATATAAACTTTCGGATCTCCGATAAATGATGGCTGGGCAAATCTCCCATTTGATCCTGTAGTGAAGGTTGGATTATTTGTAAAGTTATATTCCGCATTTGTTGCTCTTACAAAATAATGAGTAGAAGTAACTTTTTCAGATGACCTCATTTGCATTCCGAGCTTATCACCTGATTTATCAATTAAGTGCGAACCTGCATGTTCTATGGCCGCAAACATCTTTAATGCATTATTACCAGCTACTTCAGATCCTGTTACAGTATTAAATGAAGCTGATTTATTCATTGCATTAGCATCAATTACTATTATACCTAAATCAGGATATATTAACCCAAAGTGGGTCGGATTAGTTGAATTATATGCCCCCTGTTCAATTGAACCAGATATCATATTATATCTTCTACCAAAGTGGCCACGGTTAACAGAAATCTTCGATGTAAGTTTTGAATCATCAATTAATCTAACAACTGGATTGGTAGCAGCTGTATTTGCATTACCTGTATGTAAAGCTCTCATTCCCTGTAATGATGATGTATTCGAATTATTACCTTGGGTGAGTGCAAACTTTGATCCTGATAGTTCTGCAATATTTATTTCAACATTTCCTTCATCTAATCTCTCCTTCATCAGAGCTCTATTATAATTTAAGAAATAACAATGATCTGTATCGATACCATTAATAGTAAATCGAGAATCATCTGGCTCTAGACATAATAGTCTATACTGAGAATAAATTGCTCTTGATGGCGTATCATTAACTTGGCCTCCTTCATCTGCAGATCCAGAGCCATTTGCATGGCCGTATGCAATACTAAACAATGCAGAGGATGTTAAATTTGCTGCCCTTGAGCTATCACCATTCCATACTTCTTGATAATATCTTTTTTGAGTAGATGTTAGCAATGAAGAAGTATGAAATGTTACTTGATTACCAATATTATTTGGAAATAATCCTTTTGTTACAACTTCTTGCTGATTTGGTATGACATCGGTATCAAGATCAAATTCTGTAAAGACTCTACCATTACGTGCTGCTAACCTTGCAGACTCTCTTTGTGCAATTAATTGATTTGCAATTTGTCTTGCTCTTCTTTCAATTTCAAGATTTCTAACACGTTGTTCATTTACTATATCACTAGCCGTATCTGATTGTAGAGGCGAATCCGCAGGCCTGGTTCTATTACCCTGAGCTCCTATTCTTGAAGCAGCGTTACTTACTGCTCGGCTACTTCTATTTGTATAACTTGGTCTTGTAGCCATTGAAGCTCCATTATACGCTAAATTATTTCTTTTATTAATTGTCATGGTTTATCCTTCTTAGTCTTATCCGGCTGTTAAGCTGAGACCTGGTGTTGTCTCTAATTCTTGTTTCTCGATTGTTAAATTAATGGTTACACTACCACCGGTCTCATTTCCAATTATTGTAATAGTTGAAGTCTTATCTTCTGTCGGCTGTGCCTTTGCTATAATTTCAAATGACAATCCTTGTACTGTCACTGTCTGTGCTGCCTCATTATCTCCAATAAATGCCGGGACAGTTGCTCCTCCACCTTTTTGTCCCGAACTTCTTGTCACTCTTAAATATGCAGCATCTGAGTCAGATAAAATTGCTGTATACCCAAATGTCTGATTGCCCATATTAAAGTTTCTTGTATATGGCTTAATATCAGCTGTACCTCCACTTGATAATCGGATGGCTTTATTTTGTACTGAAATTACTGGTATTCTTGTTGACCTAGATGGCAATGTTACCAACTTATACTTCATCATCTGAGTTTCGTCTGGTAATGCTTCAATGATTGGCATATTTTCTATTACGACTCCATAATATGATGTTCCTAATGGGTGGTCATTATTCCATAAGTCGTAATCAATTTCATCATCTGCTAATGCAAATTGAGTAATTTTAAATTCATCACGACCTCTTGCCAATAATTGGCGGCCTTTTTTAGTCAATATCGCATCAACTGTGATTGAACTGTTATCTAAGTATCCCATGTTTATCCCTTTTAATTTTAAATAAATATGTCCATATATAGAAAGTATACCATTTATCTTACGGCTATATTCGCACTACCTGGTAAATTCTTTTTATATACTAAGTTATATCTATTTCTGTTTGTTATTTTTACTATTGGTCCTCCTTCTACATCCTGTATAGAAGGTTCATTTATTGCTGTCGCTGTTAACTTTGATCCTTTATAATATGAACTATCAAGGTCGTCATCTCTATATCCTGCAGGTTCTAATGAATGACTTGTTGCAGAGTCTGGTAGATTTGTATACATTGCATATCCATTACTTCTTACTCTCCGAATTGCAGTTTCTGTGCCACCATTATTGAATTCATGTTCATCTCTATTTGCTCTAAGATGTGGAAATTTATTTAAATGAGATATCTCAGCTTTAGATAATTTATAATCATAAAATCTTACATTTCCTAGAGATCCTGAATATGCATGTGT
>Ga0114997_10002187_pt1 | contig 15887 bp, 17 predicted proteins | sample ArcticOcean_MG_C_2_FD_87045 | JGI IMG/M metagenome (GOLD analysis project Ga0114997, IMG submission 87045) | Marine microbial communities from western Arctic Ocean - ArcticOcean_MG_CB4_136 | ecosystem: Environmental > Aquatic > Marine > Oceanic | place: Arctic Ocean: Canada Basin | collected... | reverse complement strand
ACTTTAGCTGAATATCATTTTGGCAAAAATTATAGATTTGTAGTTGCACCACTTCATCCTAAGTATTGTATTAACCCAATTAATCAATTCGGCCAAGCATTTGACCTTAAAATTGATCCAATCCCTTTACTTGATATGTCAATTTCAGAACTTAAAAGTGCTATCAAAAAATTAAAGTTTTTAAAAACTATAAGATCAGACAAAGCTCCTATAATTTTAGATACAAGTTATGGAATGCAAGTTGAACCTTATAGTAAACTTGATCCTGATTTAATTAAAGAGCGAGCAAAATTAGTAAACAGTAACGAGAAATTTTCTCAAAATGTTTTAACTGCATTAAGAGAAACCGCAGAAGAAAAAGCACAATTTGATTCACAGGCAGATCTGCTTGCTGAAGAGACAATCTATAAAAAATTCACACCTCAAAAAGACACAGCTTTATTTCCAAAATGGCATGCAGCTTCTTGGAAAGATAAATTGATTTTACTAGATAAATTTGAGGATGAGAGGATGATAAGTTTTGGCAAAAAGATAATCTACCAAGAATCACCCGAAACGTTGCCAGTAGATATGTTCAAAACAATTAAAAGAGGAATAGCTGAAAGAATATTAAGCAATGAAAAAGAGAAGTGGTGGACATGTAAGGAGTTTTATTTTGAGTGTGATAATTTGAGAGAAAAATATACCAATGAAAAAGATGAGAAAAAGCTTAAGTTTTTAGGTGAAATTAATGAGTTTGTTGAGGGAATAGAGAAAAAGTATGAGCAAGCATAAATTCCTTGTGAATTAATTAAAATAATACTTTTTTACGCATTGAATAATTAGATGAATCAAATATATAGGATCTCATATGACAACAGTAAGTGTAACAGACGACAATTTTGATACAGAAGTTTTAAAATCTTCAAAACCAATTGTAGTTGATTTTTGGGCTGAATGGTGTGGACCATGCAAACAAATAGGACCAGCATTAGAAGAGATTTCTAATGAAATGAAAGATCAAGTAATAATTGCAAAACATAACATTGATAACGAACCAAATACCCCAACTAAATATGGGGTTAGAGGAATTCCTACAATGTTATTGTTTAAAGATGGAGAGTTGAAATCAACCAAAGTTGGTGCAACACCTAAGTCAGATATTGTTTCTTGGATTAAAGAAAATATCTAATTTAAGTTTAAAGCCTCACCTGCGAGATATAAGGAACCTGTAATTAAAACAATATCATTCTCTTCAAGTTTTATTGAGGAGATAGCTTCTTCTATTGAACTTTTGTATTGAATATTAGAAAAATTATTGATTTTACTTTTAAGCTCATTTCCATTTATAGCATTTGACTGATTTGGTATATCAACCGTAGTTAAAGATTTAATATCTTTAAAATAACTTACATACTCATTATGGTTCTTATTGGCCATCATTCCTAAAATAATATGTTTTTTGCAATTTAAAGTTTGTAAGTGGTGGTTTAATACACGTGCACCAAGTGGATTATGTGATCCGTCTATAAATAATTTATTATTTTTAACTAAATTTTTTAGCTTACCTAATTTTATTTCTTGAAGTCTAGCGATATTTTCAATTTTAGTAATTCCATTTCTTATATGATCATTACTTATTTTGTAATCTATAAGTTGTCTTGCAGTAGCAATTGCGGTTGATACATTTTCTAATTGAAATTCACCCACAAGATTAGGTTTTGAGAGTTTTAGTCCACCAAATTCATCTTCAAAGTAAAAAAAATTATTTTCTTTTAATACAAAACTATAACTCTTATTAAAGACTATTTTTTTTGATTGATTATCTTGGGTAATATTTTCGATGGCTCTATAAATCTTATTTGAATTTTGTTTTGCGATAATAATTTTTGAATTTAATAAGGATGAGGTTTTTTCAAATATAATTTTTTCGACAGTTTGTTCTTCTTTTGGGAGCCAATCTAAATGATCTAAGCCAATAGCAGTTATAATGCTTGCTAGATTTTTCTTTAAGACATTTGTTGCATCAAATCTATGAAATAGACCAGATTCGATTAAATTAATATTTTTAGGGTATCTTGTGGCATAATAAAAAAAGGCAACTGTTAAAATTTCAAAGAAAGTAATTTGTTCGCCATTGTTAATTTCCTCAACTTCAACTAATAAATTTGTTAAATCATTGTCATTTAATCTTTCATTGTTATAAACAAACCTTTCATTTATGCTTTGAATATGTGGACTAGTGTAGATGTTACATTTATAGTTGGCCTCCTTAAATATCGCATATAAAGCTTGAATAGTTGAATATTTTCCATTAGTGCCAACAATTGAGACACAGTTAATTTGATCTTGGGGATTTCCAAGTTTTTTACAAAGATTTTTAGTTCTATCTAAGCTTAGATCAATCTCTTTAGGATGCAGTTTTTGTAATTTGTTTAATATTTTCTGAAGTTTCATTAGATAGATAACTTACATCAGAATTTTTCTTTAGCAATATTGATAATAAAAACCCAATTTTTTCTTTTAAATTTTTTCTTTGAACTATTAAATCTATAAATCCACATTTTTTAACGTATTCACTTCTTTGAAAATCTTCAGGCAATTCTTCTTTGACAGTTGCTTGAATAACTCTCTTTCCTGCAAAAGCTACGAGAGCACCTGGTTCAGCAAAAGTAATATCACCTAGCATCGCAAAAGAGGCAGATATACCTCCAGCAGTAGGATCCGTCAGAACTACGAGATAGGGTAAATTATTTTTTTTTAGTTCGTTTATAGCTAGTGTAGTTCGAGTCATTTGAGAGAGAGCAATTAAAGACTCAAACATTCGCATTCCACCACCAGATGTAAATACTATAAATGGGTTTTTATTATCTATTGCATGTTGAATACCATATATAATTGCTTCGCCTTCAGCTGCACCAACCGATGCTCCAATAAATGAAAAATCAAAGGCACCCACTGTAACATTAATGTCATCTATTTTACCTTTAACTATCATGACAGCACAATCTTGCCCTGTTTTTTTTCTCGCCTCACTTAATCTAACTTTATATGATTTGGAATCTTTCCAATTTAAAGGATCATCTTTTGGAAGAGGAGTTTCTAAAATTTCGTAATTGTTTTCTCCAAAAAAAATATTAAATCTTTGTCTACAATTAATTCTGTGGTGTTTTCCACACAAACTACAAACCCATAAATTTTCTTCTAACTCTTTTTTTAGTATCGGTCCTTTACAACAGGAAATCCAATCACTATTTGCAATTTCTTCCTTGCTAGATCTTTTTTTTATTACAGTCTTAATTTTTTCGCCAAATTTTAAAACTTTTGTTATCCAATTCATAATATTTTTTTTCTTAATCTTTTTACAATATTAGTTACATTTGTGACAGGATTTTGTCCTTTTTTGATTGATTGAGATATTTCCTTACATAATGCGCTACCAACCACCAATCCATCGGCTTTTTTTAAGGAAGCAATTGTTTTTTCAGTAATCCCAAATCCAATTACTATATTTTTATTTTTATTTAGCCTTTTGATTTTGTTATAATTCTTTAGAATTTTTATAGGTGAGATTTTTAGCTTGCCACCGGTCGTAGAAAGCATACTTATATAATAAATCATATCATGTGAGACTCTAATAATTTTTTTCATTCTACTTAGTGATGTAGTGGGAGAAATCAACTGGATAAAAGAAATATTTTTTTTTTTACATTTTTTAACAAAGCTTTTATTTTCAGGATAAGGCAAATCAACAACAATTAATCCATCAACGCCCACTTTTTTACAAATATTAATAAAATTATCATCCCCATATTGATAAATCATATTGTAATACCCCATTAATATTACTGGTTTTGTTTGTTTGGATTTTTTAAATTTTTTAACTATTGAAAAAACGTCTTTAATCTTAATTCCATTTTTTAACGCCCTATGAGTGCTCGATTGAATTTGTCCTCCATCAGCAATTGGAGTGTTGTGAGGAAACCCTATTTCACAAATATCAGCATAGCCAGCAATTGATTTTAATATTTCAATCGATTTTTTTTTACTATTATCACCTGCAACTGTATAGGTAAGCAAGGCAGGTCTTTTTTCATTTTTAGCTTTTTTAAAAGCTGAATTGATTAAAGACATTTTATATAATCTTCCCCAATCTTTCTTTTAGAATGTCTCTATCTTTTTTTGCATCACCACAAGAGTTTACAATTATGATGTTATCTTTGCTTAGTTTTGGAGTAATTCTAATTGCTTCAGCAAAAGCATGACATGGTTCTAGGCTAGGATTTATTTTTTCAAGTTTTGTAACTAGTTTGTAGGCACTTAAAGCAGATTCATCAGAGGCTGTTGTGTATCTTGCTCTTTTAGTGTCTTTTAAAAAACAATGAATAGGAGAGACGCCAGGGTAATCTAATCCTGCTGAAATAGATTCAGTATTACTAATTTGACCTTCTTTATTTTGACAAACATATGCTGCTGCTCCGTGTAAAATTCCAAGTTTTGCACCGCTGGTTAGGGGTGCCGCATGTAGTTTTGATTTTTTTGGTCCACCAGCTTCAACTCCAATTAATTCTATATTTTTTTTATCATAGTCAATAAATTCACTCCAAAATCCGTAAGCTGAACTCCCACCACCAACACAGTTAATTAGCTTTATTTTTTTTGGAAACTTTGTAAATTCTAATTTTAGTTGGAGTTTTAATTCTTTGGAAATTTGAGAAGTACTCCATCCACAAATTTTAACAAAAATATTAGGACCAACTGTCGATCCAACACAAAGATGTGTTTGGTCACAATTTGAAACCCAATACCTCATACACTCACTAACAGCATCAACTAGTGTTTGACTACCTGTATAAACTGGTACGATCTCAGCTCCATTTTTTCTAATTGCATCACAATTAGGTTTTTGTCTTTTCATGTCTTTTGCACCCATAAATATTTTACATTTAAGGCCAAATTTTTTAGCTGCCATGCTTAACATTTTACCGGCGTAACCAGCGCCAGTATCACCAACAATATATTTTTTCCCTGCCATTTTACAGATTAAAGCATGAACAGTTGCATTATAGATTTTATGTGCACCACCGTTAGCCTCAGAGACCATTTTAGCATATATTTGACCTCCGCCAAGATAACGGGACAGATTTTCAAGTTTTATAAATGAGGTGGGAGAGCCAACATAATTTTTAAAGTAAAAATCTCGCTGTTTTAGAAATTTTTTATCATATCTAAGCCTTTCGAAAAGAAGAGTTAGATCCTCAACAGGTTTTTTTAATGTTTCTGGAATGAAGCTTCCACCAAATTTACCACCCCAAAATCCATTTTTATCATGTTGATCAATTAGAGGAATTTTTTTTTTTAGTTTAATCATTAATTTTTTTAATCTTATTCAAAAAAAAGTTTATTTTTGATATATCTTTAGTTCCAGATGATTCTAGGCCACCTGAAATATCTATAATATCTACTATTTTTTCATAACTTTCAAGATTGTCTTCAATCCTTATGTTTCCAGCTATCATTAGTTCTTTATTTAACTTTAAGTCTTTAATTAATTGGTGATTAAAAGATAAACTTTTTTCATAACCCTTACTGTCAAATAAAATTATATCAGCAAAGTCTTCATAATCCTGATATTTTAAAACATCATTTTTTTTATTCACTGTGATTGCGACAATAATTTTTTTTTTGTATTTATTTTTTATAGATTTAATCTCGACTGGAGAACAATCATAGATCTGATAATAGTCAAAAGGTAAGTCTTTTATTTTTTCTAAAATATCTTCTTTTGGCTCAACTAGTACTGCAACATATTTAGATTTTTTTTTATCAATTTTTAATAGATTTCTAAGTTTATTATACTCAACAAATCTCTTAGATCTTGAATAATTAACTATGAAGCCAATATATTGAGGCGAGTAGGGATGAATGGTTAAATATTCTAAGGTTTTAGGATCAGAGACCCCACAGATTTTTGATTTCATCTACATGATAGATAGAAGTATATCTTTTATATTTTTTTTTGGATTTCCTTTGGTGATAGGTCTGCCAATTATTAAACAATCACTACCTGCTTTGATTGCTTCATTAGCAGTCATTGTCCTTTTTTGATCATCATTACTGAGACTCATTCTTATACCAGGTGTAAAACATTTAAGATTAGGTGCAATTTCTTTAATCATTTTTATTTCTAGAGGGCTACAGATGACTCCATGTATGTTAGCATCAATAGCAATTTTAACTAATCTTTTAACTTGATCTTCTACGCTGTTCTCAAATCCTAAACTTCTCAAGTCTTCATTGGTAAAACTTGTTAAAACTGAAACACCTAATAGTTTTAAATTAATTTTTTGTGCCTCTTTATTTGCTGCTTTGAGAGCATTCAATCCATTAAGCAGATGCACTGTCGCATATGTTATATTTAGCTTTTCTAATGATTTGATTGATTCAACTAGAGTATTTTTTATATCAAAAAATTTACCGTCATAAAAGATAGGTTTATTGAATTTGGAAAGTTCTTTTATTTCTTCAGGACTTCTTTGGCTTATATACTGAAGTCCAATTTTGATTCCTGAAATATCTTCGTGAATTAATTCCAATAAATTTAAAATTTCATTTTGAGTTGATACATCACAGGCTACAAAAATATTCTTATTTTTCATTGTTTAATTTATTAAATAGTTCTTTAGACATTTTGAAGTGTATTGATTTTTTTTGTGATGTATGAATTTTTTCACCTGTTTTAGGATTTCGAGAAATTCTTGCCTTTTGAGTGTGTGTTGACCAAACCCCAAAACCTCTAAATTCTACTCTTTCACCTCTCTTAAGTGCCATCTTAATTTCTGTTAAAAATATATCTAAAAATTTTTCAAGATCTTTTTTTAAAAAATTAGGGTAATTATTAGAGAGTTGTTTTAAGAGGTTTGATTTTACAATTGCCAATTTTTTTAATCTTCTTCAGTTTTTTTTTCTTTTTTATCAAGATCCTCTGATAACGAGGAAAAAGGAAGGTTTTTTCCTGAAAGAGGTGAGCTAAATTTAGAAACTGCCTCTTTATTTTGCAATTCTTCAAGAAATTTAATGCTTAGTGATACTTTTCTTTTTTCCATATCTAATTCTTGAATAGCAGCATCTATTCTTTCTGACCCAACGAATCTAGATGGTCTTGCATCTGCAGCATTTATTGCTATTTGAGATTTTTTTATTGTAAAGTCCATTTCACAACCCTCTGGCTGAACTACCAAGCCTTTAGTGTTAGAAGATTTAACTTTAACAGTAATTGTATCCTTAACTTTTTTATCTTTAAACCAGTCAAAAGGATCACTTTGTGTTTGACGCAACCCAACACGAACTTTTTGTGTATCAGCTTTTATTTCTAATATTTTTACTTTTAATTTATCACCTTTTTTATATTTTTTTAATTCCTCTTCTGGGTCGTTAGAATAGGTTAAGTCATTACAGTGAAGAAATGCATCAATATCTAAATCTTCAACTTTTAAATAAATTGCATATTCGTTTATACTGCTTATTACTCCATTGACCACACTATCAACTGGATATTTATTTTTTAAAACTTCATAAGGATTTTCTTGAGTTAAACGATGTGAAATGGCAACTCTTCTTTTTTCTTTATCTATTTCAGTAATTATACAATCAATTTCGTCACCGACATTAATTAATTTTTTAGTAGAAGGATTTTTTTTGGTCCAACTTAACTCACTTGAATGTAGTAAGGTAGTTAAACCAGGCTCTAATTCACAGAATGCCCCAAAGTCCATTAGTTTAACAACTTTAACCTTATAAAGTTTGTTCAATTCATAATTTGAAATATGTTCAAATGGATCTGGTGATAATTGCTTGATTGAGCATCCAACCTGTAGTTTTTCAAGGTCCACAGAAATCACTTTAAGATCATGGCTTTCACCAATATTAAATATTTCATCTGGATGATTAACTCTTGAATAAGAAATTTCCTGTAAATGAACCAAAACATCTAATTCACCTTTAACATCAAAAAAACAACCAAAAGAACTATAACCTTTTACTAATGCTCCCTTGATTACATCTCCAACTTTATATTTTGCAACTATTTTTGCTTTATCCTCTTTTTTAAAAGATGAAATTATTTGTCTTCTTGAAACACACGCGTTACCTCTAACTTTATCAAGTTTGATTAATGCAAATTTTTGAGGCTCATACATAAGATGAGAAATATCTTTTAAAGGTTTGTCAGAAATTTGAGAACCTGGGCAAAACATTAAAGAACCAGTATCTATGTGTTCAACAATTACACCACCTTTGCACTTAGATGTAATTTTTCCTATAATTGGTTCACTTTTTTCATAAGCTTCAACTAATTTATCCCATCCTTTAATTTTTAGGGCTTTCGAAGCAGACACTAAGACTTCTCCGTTTTTATCTTCAATTCTTTCTAATAATACTGAAATTTTTTCACCCACTTTTACTTTATCAAGCATACCCATACTTTTTAACTCATTTATGTCCAGAATTGGGTCACTTTTTAAACCTTCAATAAAAAGAAATACAAATTTTTCAGTTATTTTATTAACTTTTCCTTCTATTATTTTTCCTTCTTCTATTTTTGTTTTTGAAAGTTGACTGTTAAGTAGTTGCTCAAATTCTTTTGAAGCAGTAGTTTTTAAATCGTTGTAAATTTCCATTAAGCTTTAAGTTTCCTATTCATAATTAGCTTTATTTTTAAAAAGCATGCTCTTTTAGATAATTTACTGGTATTAATCAAGGTTGAATCTTTAGTTTTTTTTAACTTTCCAAATTTTCTATTTCTATCTGATTTATCTCTATTTTTGATGCTTTTTAGCACCTCAGTGTAGGTTATTTTTTTGTTTAGCATTTTATATTCCTTAAAGCGTCTTATAGCTCTTGTTTTAACGTCTGCTGTTATAAAAAATTTAAACATTGCATCTGGAATTATAATGCTAGTTATATCTCTTCCATCAAGAATACTACCGTTGTATTTTTTAGGTGGATTATAAGCACAATTTGTTTGAAAATTTTTAACAAGTTTTCTAATTTTTTTATCTTTTGCAATAATAGATGCTCTTACAGCAATTTTATCAGACAATAACGATTTATTTGCTAAATCTTTTATTTTTAATTCTTTAACCTTTTTTTTTATTAACGAATAAGTGAATTTCTTTTTTTTATTGTCCTTAAGTTTTCCAAGAAACCTATATATTTTTCCTGTGTCCAGGTAAAAAAGATTAAAATGTTTAGCTATACTCTTAGCGACTGTTCCAGCTCCTGCAGCAGCTCCAGAATCAATTGCTACAGTTATTATATTTTTTCTTTTTTTCATTTTAATTTTACACCTAGTTTTTTTATCAACGAGTTAAAAATTGGAAAAGAAGTATTAATAGATTCTGAGTTATGAATTTTCCAGCTTCCACCCAATGTTGTTGCTGCTATAACAGAGAGCATAAATATTCGGTGGTCCTTTAAAAAATTTTTTATTTCATATTTTTTATTTAATTTAAGATTAGGATTTCCATAGATTTTGATTCCATGATTAGGAATTTTCTTAGTTTTAACGCCAAGCATTTTTAGAATTTTAAAACCCCAATCTAGTCTTTTAGATTCTTTATTATTTAACTCCTCCAATCCATGAAAAGTGCTAATTCCTTTGGAGACAGAAGCAACAAGAAATAAAAGTAAAAATTCATCTATAGCAGTGGAGTTGATTTTTTTTGAAACATTTATTGCTTTTAAATTTTTTTGACTTCTTATTAAGATATCTGCATTAATTTCACCTTTATATTTTTTTTTATTGAGAAATAAGATCTTCGCACCCATAATGTTGAGTATTTTAATTATACCAACTCTTGTAGGATTTATATTTACATTCTTAATTTTTAATTTTGATTTTTTTGACAGTAAAGTTAGTACAATAAAAAAAGAAGCTGTAGATATATCTCCAGGAATATCATAATTAAAAGAACTATATTTTTTTTTACCCTGTACCTCTATAAAGTCAAAATTTTTTGTTTTTTTAATTTTAGTTGGAATATTTAAATATTTAAATAAAAGTTCAGTATGGTTTCTGCTTGGTAAGCATTTTAGTTTAGTTTTACCTGGAGCCAAAAGAGCAGCAAGCATTACAGCTGACTTGCATTGAGCTGAACCTTTAAGCTCTTTATAATTTATAGGTTTTAGAAAATTTGATCCCTTTATAAACAAAGGTAGTTTTCCATTATTTTTTTCGAAAGTAGCACCAAATTTTTGGAGAGGTTCAATAATTCTTTTCATATCTCTTTTTTTAAGAGAATTATCTCCTGTAATTTTAATTGTTTTATTTGAATTTATTAAACAACTAGAAAGTAATCGTGCTGTAGTTCCAGAATTGCCAGCATTTAAAACTAAATTTTTTTTGTATACATAACCACCCAGTCCATTTCCTATAATCTCACAATAATTTTTTTTAAACTTTATTGAAATACCCAAATTTTTTAAACATTTTATTGTATCTAAAACATCTTCGGATCTAAGTAAGTTTTTAGCAACACTTTTACCATTTGCCATTGAGGCCAGTATCGCAAAACGAATACTAATTGATTTATCTCCACTAATATTAATTTTTTTATCGAATGGTTTTATTATTTTATTTATGTGTACTATTTTATTCATTTAAATTTTATTAATTAAACTTAAATGAATCTCCAAAATATGCATTTTGAGCACTAGGATCATTAATTAGTTGTGTGGGCGTTCCCTTGCTAACTATTTTCATATTACTTAACACTATTGCAGTATCAACAACTGACAAAAGATCTCTTGCAGCATGATCGGAAATTAAAATACACATGTTAGGATTTTCTGTCTGTAAATTAACAATAACTTCCTGTAGCATTTTAGAAGTTAAAATATCTAAGGCCTGGAAAGGTTCATCTAGTAACAACAGCTGAGGATTACCAAGGAGAGCCAAAGAAATCACACATCGTTTTTTTTGCCCACCTGATAAATATTGGACTTTAATATCTTTAACAGCATCCAATTCAAACTTTGAAATTAATTTATTTATTCTAAAATCTCGTTCACTTTTATATTTAATAAGAATTTCACCAATAGCTTTTAAATTTTCTAGTACTGTTAGATCAGAAAATGCACCTCCAGTTTGAGGAACATAACCAATTTTAAATTTGGTTGTTCTCAAGTATATCGGATAATTAGTTGCCTCCTCTTTGCCAAAAAAAACAGAACCATAGTTGGGTTTTATTAAACCAGTGATGATATTAAATATAGTTGATTTTCCAACACCATTTGGCCCAAGCATTCCTAAAATTTCACCCTTATTTATTGAAAAAGAAACATTATCCAGTATTTGTCTTTTTCCAAAAGAAAGAGTAATTTTTTTTAAATCAACCAAAGGTTCATTTTTTTTAAAATATTTTATTCTAAATTTTTTGATTAAAGCCACTATAAATTATTTAATTGTTTTAATTTTAACTTTTTTACTTTTGTTATTCATAAAAATTTTAGTTTTTTTTGTAATTAAGTCAAATTCTAATCTATCTCCAACCAAGATTGTATCTTTTGATTTATAAACTACTTCATTTGACATATTTACTAGGCTATTTTCAAAAGAAAAATCTAGTTCTTCAGTATTAATTGTGTGCAGTCCTGATAAAAGCAGCACATTTTCTGTAAAAGTTGTATCATTTGTATTCTGATTATATTTAGCAAAATTTGAAGTAACAAATATTGGTTCTTCATTTAACAATTCAATTTTAGCATCAACTTTTGTCATATAAATTATATTTGAATTGGCCAAATCTATTACGCCCTCTTTAGATAAAATTTGATATTTATTTCCCTTAATATCTACTGATGAATATTTTAAATCATTAATTACATCTTTTAAATCTTCTTCTTTAGCTTCATTATTGATTGTTTTTATAATTTTCTCTGCCCCTGCTTTTTGATTATTCTTAATATAAAAATTATAGACTAACAAACTAAGGGTAATCGCCAACATTAGTAGCAAGATTTGAGATAATTTTTGTACACCCATCTATTGAATATTTGCAGAAAGAATATTGTGTATATGGCAAATGCCAACAGTTTTGTTCTTATATTTCCCTTTGTACACACACAGACTTGTAATTTTTTTTGAATTCATTATTTCTAGCGCCTTTACAGCAAGCATGTCTGTATCTACACTTATCGGATTTTTTGTCATAATCTTTTTTATACTTAAATTGTTCATATCTTGATTTTTTTGCATTCCTCTTTTTAGATCTCCATCAGTAATCATGCCTATAGTTAAACCTTTTTTATTTCTAACTATTAGAATACCAAGTTTTTTATCTGTAATAATTTTTAAAGCTGATTTCATCTTCACATTTTCACCTATATAAGGTATTTTTTTGCTATCTTTTAACATTACATCTTCAACTGTTTTTAGTTTTGCACCAAGACTTCCCGATGGATGAAATTTTTTAAAATCTAGATTACCAAATTTCTTTTGTTTCATTGCTGAAATTGCAAGAGCATCCCCTAAACATAATTGTGCTGTAGTGCTAGAGGTTGGAATGATGTCTCCAGACTCAACCACTTCCGGAATAAATATCTTAATATTTGATGTTTTATAAAGCAGAGAGTTTTTTTTTGAAACTATACCAATTAAAGTAACCTTATTTCGATTGGCGTATTGAATTATATTTTTAAGCTCTCTAGTTTCTCCGGAATAGCTGATAAGAATGAGAATATCTTTTCTTGAAATACTTCCCAAATCTCCATGTGAACAATCACCGGCAGATAACGCAAATGACGGACTGCCTGTTGAGGACAAAGTAGCTGAAATTTTTTGCGCTATTAAACCACTTTTACCTACACCACAAATAATTACTTTTGATTGACATTTAACTATGGCATCTACAGCATCACCAAACGAATTGTTGATTGATTTTTTTAATTTTTTTAAAGACCTTATTTGAAGTTCTATTACGTTTTGTGCATTTTTTTTGTAATCTTTTTTCATTTAATGTGACCAGATATCTTCTTTAAATGAGGCTAAATCAAGATTCACTCTAGTTTTCAAAAACTTTAAACAATCTTTATATAAATCAATTCTTTTTTCTCTTATTAAGATCTTGTTTAGTTCGTCATGTATTTTATGAAGATACAAAACATCATTTGCACAATATTTTAATTGAGCTTGAGAAAGCTCTCCACCAAAGTCAGAACTTTGAAATTGTTTACTTATATCAATATTAATAAATTCTTTAATTAATGTTTTTAGAGAATGGCTATCAGAGTAAGATCTTGCTAATTTTGAAGCAATTTTTGTATCAAGAATATTTTCAACATCAACTTTTAGATAATGTTTAATATGAGATAAATCAGCTCTACCATAGTGAAAAATTTTTGTAATATTTTTGTCAGAAAAAAGCTTTACTAGATTCGGTGCATGATATTTCTCTCTATCAAGTTTGACAATATGCGCATCATAATTGCCTGTCGAAATCTGTATTAAGCATAAAGGATCTCTTTTTACGTCTAAACCCATAAACTCTCCATCGATAGCAACGATCTTGCCTAATTCAACATCTGCTGGTATATCAATTTCATGAAGCTTAATATCAATATTCATAATTAAATATATATATATATGAAACCAAAAAATTGTCTAATTTTTGGCGCGAGTGGCCAGGTTGGTAGACACTTATTGAGAAAATTAACGAAAAATAATTATAAGGTGACTGCTGTTACTAGAAATCTTCACCAAAAAGGATATTTATTAAAAACTCAAGCTTCTGCTGGTTGGATCGATTGTGTAGAAGCAAATATTTTTGATCAAGAAAAATTGAAGTTTTTAATAAGCAAAGCTGATATTTGTATAAATTTAGTTGGTATTTTATTTGAAAATAAGAGATTCAATACATTTGAAAATATACATGTTAAATTTCCGTCTTTAATTTCAAAAATCTGTAAAGATCAAAATATTCAACAATTTATACAGCTCTCAGCATTAGGAATAGATAGTGCAAAAGATTCAATCTATGCAAAAAGCAAATTAGAAGGTGAGACTAGTATTAAAAATAATTTTCCACTTGCAACAATTTTACGTCCTTCTGTAGTTTATTCTGTTGATGATAATTTTACTACAAATTTTATGAATTTATTAAATAAACTACCAATTTTTCCTCTTTATTATAACGGCAAAACTAAGTTTGTACCAATAGCGGTTGATGACTTAACAGAAGTCATTTTTAAAGTTATCAATGATAATATAAAATCTAAAACTATAGAGTGTATTGGGCCTGAGATAATTTCACTTAAAGAAATAGTACAAAGATTGTTAAAGTTAATAGATAAAAAAAAATTATTATTACCAATGCCTTTGTTAATAGCTAAATTTACAGCTAAGTTATTTCAATTGTTTCCCAAGCCACTAATAACAGAAGATCAATTAAAATTATTATCATATGATAATATTCCTTCTGGTAACTTTAAAACAAACTTTGATATTGGTGTACCTAGTATTAAAAAGTTCGACGAAGAAGTTGAAAAATATTGCTATATGTATAAAGAGGCCGGTCAATTTTCCACAAAAAAATATAATTAGATTATGATAATTAACTTTATTTATTTTTTAATTATTTCTACCTTTATTTTTTTGTTAATCTTGACAATTCAAGCTATTCAGAGGGGCGTTAAAGCAAAAAATATTACTAAAACAGAAAAGTCTTATATTAAAAGGATTAAAAGAAAAAATTAGTATCAAAATTTTGATAAGATAATTTTAATATTTATAATTTTAAAAAAAACATAGTTAAAATTAAGCAGATTTAATTTTCTTTTTTATAAATTTTGGGACATCTTCATCTTTGTCAATTACATCTTCTTTTTTCCCTTTAGGCTGAAAGGCATAAAGTAAGTGAAGTTTGCAATAAGAGAAATCTTTAAGTGAGGATCTGCCACAAAAGTAAAAATCTTTTTCATTGGGGTGATTAATTGGCCATTTACATGAACCTTCATCTAATTCTTCTAATTGTTTTGGATTCTCTGGTTCAAAATCTTGCTCAATTAAAAGAGACTTAAATTTACTCTTTCGATTGCTTTTAGGTAATTCAGAGTGCGTCTGATCTACACTATTAAATTTCTGATTATTAGAGGGGGTTCTGGGTTTAATTTTTGAAGATAGACTTAGTCTATTTGCCTTACCTATCACTGCATTTCTACTTACATCTCCAATTGCCAAAGCAATTTGGCTTGCAGTGTTTTTTCCCCATAATTCCCTTAATTTTTCTACTTTTTCTTCTGTCCAGCTCATATTTGTCTATATTTAGTATGTATAGTATATTTTATATCTATATACAGATACACATAAGTTAACAAAGAAAACAAGAAATTTTATTGTTTTTTTCACAAATTTACAAAAAAAAAGCTAAATATATTTACTTATGGTTGAATTACAAAAAAAATATCAGATAGGTGTAAGAAGATTTGGTTTAATCAACTGGATTGGCTTTAAGAGTTTGTGGCTAAAAGAATGTCAGAGGTTTTTTGTAGTTTGGGCCCAAACTTTACTTTCTCCATTAATTTCAAGCTTATTATTTTTATCAGTATTAACTTTAGCACTTGGAAATGACAAGGGTGAAGTTCTAGGACATTCATTTATTAATTTTTTAGCTCCTGGATTAATAATAATGAGTATTATTGCTCAATCATTTAGTCATTCAGTCTCTTCGTTGATGATTGGAAAAATTCAAGGAAATATTGTGGATATGTTGTATGCGCCCTTGTCTGCCATAGAAGTTTCTTTAGGCATTATACTTGCGGCAGTGACAAGAAGTTTGCTTATAGGAATTATTTCAATATTTGTATTTTCAATAATTATTGAAATAAAAATTTATAGTATTTTTTATATTTTT
>Ga0114997_10002186_pt1 | contig 15891 bp, 24 predicted proteins | sample ArcticOcean_MG_C_2_FD_87045 | JGI IMG/M metagenome (GOLD analysis project Ga0114997, IMG submission 87045) | Marine microbial communities from western Arctic Ocean - ArcticOcean_MG_CB4_136 | ecosystem: Environmental > Aquatic > Marine > Oceanic | place: Arctic Ocean: Canada Basin | collected... | reverse complement strand
TCTGGAATTGGTAGAGAAACACATAAAATGATGCTTGATCATTATAGACAGGTGAAAAACTTACACGTGTCATACAGTGAGAAAAAATTAGGCTTCTTTTAACAGATATATTATAATGGCCTGCATTAAACTGCAGGCCACATAACTATGAAAGTTTCAGCAACACCCTTAGCATTAGAACTAATTGAAGATCTCAAAAAAGATCATGGTAAAGAATTGCTTTTCCATCAATCTGGTGGATGTTGCGATGGAAGTGCCCCAATGTGCTATCCTGTTAAAGAATTTCTAGTAAGTGATGATGATGTTTTAATTGGAAAAATTGGTGGAATACCTTTTTATATAAGCGAAACCCAACATGAAGCATGGAAAAATACAGATTTAATTATTGATTGCATTAAAGGCATGGGTGGAATGTTTTCACTAGACAATGGAACGGGAAGAAGATTTTTAACGAGATCAGAAATTTGTATTCCTGAAAAGAAAAAATTAAATTAGCCTTAATCCCATTCTTATAGCTACAAATAATATAAGACCAGATGTCATTAACACTAGTAGTTTACTAGAAAATATCTTTAAATTTAGATAGTTGCCTATCTGACCACCAATTAAGACTGCTACTAGTAAATAAAAATATTCTTGAAAATTACTAAAAGTTAAGCCTTTTGTTAATTGACCAATAATTCCAAACATAGAATTTATTAATATGAACAATGATGTTGCTGTAATTATATGACTTGGTTTAGCGACTCTTAATAAAAATAATATTGGACTTAAAAAAATACCTCCACCAATACCTACAACACCAGAAATTAAACCTAATATTCCTCCGGTTACAACCGAAATTAAGTAAGGAATTTTTCTATAAGTTTCTTTTTTATTATCATAAGATTTAACATTTAAAAGCAACAATAACCCAGCTATAGTTAAAACTAGAAATAAAATAATTTCAAAAATTTTTTTATCCATAGGTAGTGATCCCCCTATAAAGGCCAAGGGAATCGACCCAATTAAGTAAGGAGTTAATAATTTAAGATTAAGATTTCCAGCTCGAATATAATTAAAGCAATTTCCCGAAACAACTATTATATTACAGCTAAGTGCAATCAATGGAAAAATATTATAAGGAATGCCCCAAATTAATAAAAGAGCCAGATAAGTTGAGCCACCACCAAATCCAATACTAGAATAAATAGTTGCAGTGATAAAAAATAATATTGATAATATACTCATGGTTCACTATTGTTAAATATATGAAAGTTAATATAGCTATTTTAACAGTAACTGACACTAGAACTTTTAAAAATGATAAGTCAGGAGCTATTTTGGTTAAGAAAATTGAGGTAGCTTCTCATAAGTTAATCGATAGAAAAATTTGTAAAGACAACAAAGAAGATATTAAAAAAATTTTAAAAGAATGGATAAATAAAAAAGAAATTGACGTAATAATTACTACTGGTGGAACTGGCCTTACAGGAAGGGATATTACTCCAGAAGCAGTTAATGATATAGCAGACAAACACATTCCAGGTTTTGGCGAAGTTTTTAGAACCATAAGTTTAAAAACAGTAGGTACTTCAGCCATTCAATCAAGAGCTTGTGCAGTACTTGCAAATGGTAAATATATTTTTGCATTACCTGGCTCATCAGGTGGAGTTACAGATGCTTGGGAGGGAATATTAAAACATCAGTTAGATATTAACCATAAACCTTGCAACTTTGTTGAACTTTTTCCCAGACTTAAAGAAAAATAATTACTTTTGATATTTTTCTTTCCATTCAGTTTTAGACATACCATAAACCTGCATTTCAGCTTCTTCTTCTCTAATTGGAATACCTTTTTTTGCCGATTCTTCATATAGCCATCTTGACAAACAGTTTCTACAAAACCCAGCAAGATTCATTAAATCAATATTTTGCACATCATTTCTATTACTTAAGTGCTTAATTAATCTTTCATAGGTTGCCGATTGTATTTCTTTTTTTTTTTCAAGCCATTCAGTTTTCATTTTATCTGTCTTTCGTTTAATTAATATTTATAGTGTTTCCTTTTAACCACTCACTTTGTTTGTTTTTATAGTGTTCTTTTTTCCAAATAGGAGATCTCTTCTTAATTTCTTCAATTATATACCTGGATAAAACATAAGCTTGATCTCTATGTTTGCAAGCAACAGCTATAACGATACTAATCTCGCCAAGTTCAACGTAGCCTTTAATATGCTCAATAAAAACAGCCTTATCTATAATTTTTAATTTATCACTAGTCTCTCTATAAATTTCTTCAAAGCTTTTTAATACAAGCTCATCATGGCTATCGTAAGTCATTCCAGTCACTTCTTTGTTTTCATTAATATTTCTTACAGTACCAGTAAAAAAAATCGAGGCCCCATAGGAAGATGATTTAATAAATAATTCAGCTTTAGAAATATCAATTTTTTCTCTTTTAGTATCTATTATTTTTGAGTGTAGCATCACCCACCACCTATAGGGGGAATAATTCCAATTTTTTGATCTTTTGAAATTTTATAATTATCACCAACAATAGTATTGTCCTCTGAACAAAAAACAGAAGCTTTTACTATCTTTTTAAAATTCTCATTATCTTTAAAGTTTTTAGCTAAATAGTTAATTATTTCTTTCCTAAAATCTTTGATTTCTATTTTATCTTTAATATTAAATTCTAAGAAATCTTTATTACTGAAGTCTCTACTTGCACCAAAAAGTTCAAGTTTAATTTTCATAATTAAAAAATATTATCTAAAAATTCAGGCAAACCGTCAGGATTGGTCCATAAACCACTTTTTCCACCCTCTTTAATTAATAATCTAACATTATCAATTCTAAGATGTGGATTTACAATTTTACTAAGATCATAAATTGTAATCAATGCAGCGTTAACACCCATTATTGCTTCCATCTCAACTCCTGTTTTGGCAAAAGCAGACACAACACAAAAAACTTCTAAAGAGTTATCTTCTTCCTGTAAAATAATTTTAGTTGCAGTATGGTCTATTGGAAGGGGATGACACAAAGGAATTAATTCGCTTGTTTTTTTAACCCCCAAAACTGCTGACACTTCAGCCAAAGTTAAAGGATCACCTTTAGGCATTTCTTTATTTTTAATTAAATCAAAAACTTCTTTACCAACATAAATCTTACCTGAAGCTAAGGCTCTTCTGAAAGTTTCTTTTTTGGAGGATACATCAACCATATTAAAAGAATTTTTTTTAAAAATTTCTTTTACCCAATCTTTTAGTTTTTCATTGTTTATTACTTTTAAATTTGCCATTTATCCTCCAGTACTTGATAGGTTTGGTGTGATGCCAGTGTCTCCAAGTTCTAAATAGTGTGATTCTTTTTTAAGGTGCAGTTGTTTTGTTATGAGGTCTATGAGCTCTTCCTTTTGATTATCATTTCGTAATAAATGTCGGATACTAATTCCTGTATTTCCAAATAAACATAACCTTAAATCACCCCTGGAAGTAACTCTTAATCTATTACATGTTTTACAAAAATCTTTAGAGTAAGGAGCTATCAATCCAAATTTACCCTCATATTCAGGGTGAATATAATTTACAGCAGGACCAGAGTCTTTACCATGCGTTTGATATATCCAATTATTTTTTTCTAAATAATCTTTAAATAATTTTGAGGGTACATGATTTTTATTAAAATAATCTAAATTATCTCCAGTTTGCATTAACTCTATAAATCTAAAATCAATTTTATTATTTCTTATAAAATTTCCAAATTTCTCAAAATCTTCACAAGTATCATTGATATCTTTAAGTAAGACAGCATTAACCTTTATATTTTTAAAATTGAGGCTCTGTAAAATTTTTATTCCTTCTAAAATTTCAAGAAGTCGATCATGTCCAGTTAGTTTTTTAAAAGTTTCTCTGTTTAAACTATCTATACTTATGTTAATACCATCTAATCCTACTTCATTTAATTGTTCTGCAATTTTATCTAAACGATAACCATTAGTTGTCATTGTTACTTTTGGAATTTTTGAATTTTTTTTCATATCTTTAAGGATATCAAAAAAATCTTTTCTAACAGTTGGTTCTCCTCCAGTTAACCTTATTTTGCAAACACCAAGTTCAGATAAAGCCTTTGTTAATCTTGATATTTCTTCACCTGACATAAAACCTCTAACATCTCCTGGTGTTTTCTTGTAACCCTGTGGCAAACAATAAGTACATTTATAATTACAAACATCCGTAATTGACAGTCTTATGTAGGGAAATTTTCTTCCAAAAGTATCAGTAAGTGTTTTCATATAATTATTATTATATTATATTGAGATAATAATATATGAGTAAAATTATCAACAATATCGTAATAGAACAATTTAAAAAAGATGGTGCCGTTCTTATTAAAGACAAATTTGATAACGTATGGATTGAAAAGTTAAAAGAGGGAATAAAAAAAGCTAAAAATAATCCCAGCCCAAGATTTGTAAATCACACTAAAGATAAAAAACTACCAGGATATTATGAGGATTTTTGGACTTGGGACTTACACGAAGAATTTAAAGACTTTGTTTTTAATTCACCAACACCTAAAATTGCAGCAGAACTCTTAGGGGCTAAAAAAGTTAATTTAGTAATGGATAATTGGTTTTTTAGGGAAGCAGGCTCCAAGTCATCACCACCTTTTCATCATGATATATCATATTTTGATTTTGAAGGATCCATGTGTGTATTATGGATACCGCTTGAGTCAGTTAAAAAAGAAGAGGGTATTGCATGGATTAAGGGATCTCACTTATGGAATAGACTATTCCTAAGAACTAGATTTAATGATGACCACCAAGTTGATGGTGAAGCTGGAATGGTTAATGGAAAAAAATATGAATTAACTCCAAACATATTAAAAAATAAAGATGATTATGAATTTCTACAATGGGATCTTGAAGTTGGTGACTGTATTTATTTTGATATTAGAACACTGCATGGTGGATTAAATTCTGTTACACCAAAAAAAGATGTCCATAGATATACACTGAGAATGGCCAAAGAAAATTCTAAAATTATATATAGAGGGGATTGGGCTAGAGAAGAAAGAGCGATTATGGAAGACAATGGTTATAAAAATGGTGATGATTTGTCTGGTAAAATGTTTCCAACTTTGTTTGAAGTGAATTAACTTCCAGCTCTTTCAAACTGGAAGTTAATTTTTTTTATTTTCCTGGTTCTTTGTATCCAGAAGCCATTTTATTTGCAATTTTTGCAACTGCATTTAAGTCAATCACCTCGTGCACTGAAAAATCATTAACAGCTCCACTAGATACTGCTACCATTCCCGATGCAGAAGCTTGCTCAAAAGTACCTTCAACCTCAACCATAAAATCATACTTCCCTCTAAGACCAGCATAACCGGTAAGTTTTGCTCCAGCTGCGTCACAAAGAGCTGTTGTTGCAACTTTTCGGTCAGTGTCTGGATTACTTACAAAGCCGCTAAGCCCTTTTGCTGTGTAACATCCCATAACTATAAATTTAGCCATCGTTATCTCCTTTATTAATTTGTAAGATTAAAACATATTTGCTAAAAAATTGGGACAAGTATTTTTTAAAATAACTTAAGTTTTAGCAAAATTATGTACGAAAAATTTGGACAATTTATTGATGGCAATTGGTCACCCTCTTCTAACAAGGAAACTTATAAAGTAATCAATCCTGCAACAGAAGAAGTTTTAGGTCATGCATCAAAAGCTACACCTGCTGATGTTGAACGTGCATTAAAGTCTGCTGAAAAAGGATTACAAGTTTGGAAAAAAACTCCTCCATGGCAAAGAGCTTATACTCTTAGAAAAATTGCAGATAAGATGAGAGAGAAACAAGATGTACTTGCTAAATGGATGACTCTTGAAGTTGGAAAACCTTTAGTTGAAGGAAAAGGAGAAGTGGCAGGTGCTGCAGATATTTTTGAATGGAATTCAGAAGAAACAAAAAGAATTTATGGGCAAACAATTGAAAGTAGATTTGAGGATACAAGGGTACATGTTTATTACCAACCAGTTGGAGTTGTAGCTGGGTTATCACCATGGAATTTTCCATTAATTTTATCTGCTAGAAAAATTTCAACTGCTTTAGCAGCTGGATGTTCTGTTATTATTAAACCAGATGTAATTACTCCTGGTGTTGTTATGGAAATGGTTGATATTTGTAGAGAATGTGGTGTACCAGCTGGTGTAGTAAATTTATTATCAGGAGATCCCCCCAGCATAGCTTCACAATTAATTGACTCAGATATTGTTAAAAAAATTTCGATTACAGGTTCATCAAGAGTTGGAAAATTAATATTAAAACAAGCTGCTGATAAAGTTCAAAGAGTAACAATGGAATTATCAGGTCATTCACCATTTATTGTATTTGATGATGCGGATATTAAAAAAGCAGCTGATATGGCAATAGCTGCAAAGTTTAGAAATAATGGCCAAGTATGTATATCTCCAAATAGATTTTATATTCAAGAATCTAAAAAAGATGAATTTGTAAATTTATTTATTGAGAAAACAAAAAAACTAAAAATTGGAAATGGGATGGATCCTGATACTCAATTAGGTCCTTTAACAACTAAAAAAAGATTAGATGAAATTGAAGAATTAGTTGAAAAAACTAAGCAAGAGGGTGCCAAAGTTTTGTTGGGTGGAAAAAGACCAGCTGGTTTCAATAAAGGTTTTTTCTATGAACCAACAATATTTGATAATGTAAAAGATGATTATACTATTATGAAACAAGAACCATTTGGACCACTTGTACCTATGCTTTCATTTAAATCATTTGATGAAGTAATTGAAAGAGCAAACAATCATGAACTAGGATTATGTAGTTATGTTTGTACTAATTCGATGGAAACAGCTCATTTAGCATCTGAACAATTAGAAACAGGGTCTGTAGCAGTGAATACAGGAGTTGTTGCAATCGCTGAAGCTCCGTTTGGTGGAATCAAACAGAGCGGTTACGGAAGAGAGGGGGGGTCAATGGCTATCAAAGATTATCTTAATGTTAAATATACTCATATTGGTATTAAAGGTTAATTAAGTGAAATTATTAAGATTAGGAAAGCTTGGTCAAGAAATTCCTGCAGCTATAGATAAAAATGGAAAATATAGAAATCTGTCATTGTATCTAAACGATTTAAGCCCTGAAACAATTAATTTTGAAAATCTTGAAAAATTAAAAAAAATTGATTTAGAAAGTTTAGATGAAATTGATAAAAGTAGTAGAATTGGATCATGTATCACAAAACCGGGAAATTTTTTTGCTATAGGACTAAACTACACAGAACATGCAAAAGAAACAGGTGCAGAGCCACCAAAAAATCCTGTTCTTTTTAACAAATCTGTTCATTCAATAATTGGTCCTAATGATAATGTTATAATTCCCAAGGGTTCTGAAAAGTTAGATCATGAGGTTGAGATAGCTTTTGTAATCGGAAAAAAAGCAAAAAGAGTCTCAGAAAAAGATGCTCAAGATTATATTTTTGGATATTGTATTTGTAATGATATTAGTGAACGCGAGTGGCAAAAAGAAAAAGGTGGTCAATGGGTAAAAGGTAAATCAGGTGATACATTTGGACCGCTAGGACCTTATTTGGTTACAAAGGATGAAATTAAAGATATTGGAAATATGAATTTATCTTTAGACGTTAATGACAATAGACATCAAACGGGAAATACAAATCAAATGATTTTTAATTTTAGTTTTCTAGTTTCTCATATAACCAGTTTTATAACATTAATGCCTGGCGACATTGTTACTACAGGCACTCCACCAGGAGTAGGACTTGGAATGAACCCGCCATTATTTCTTAAAGATGGTGATAAAATGGAGTTGTCTGCAGATAATCTAGGAACACAAAATATCAAGGTAATGTCTGAGTAAGATTATATGATTGAATTATTTATAGCTTTTGGTGCAGGACTAATTAGTTTTTTGTCACCTTGTGTTTTACCATTGATACCAGGTTATATTTCCTTTATTTCAGGAGCCTCATTAAATGAGTTACTTGAAAAGAAAAAAATAGACTTACTTCCATTGATTTTATTTTCATTAGGTTTCTCTTTTGTTTTTATTATTTTTGGAGCAGCTGCCTCTTATTTAGGTCAAGTTCTTTTACAAAATTCAGAAACGTTAAGGATATTAGCAGGTTTAATTATAATAATATTTTCATTACAATTAATTGGCATTCTTAATATTAATTTTTTAAATTTTGAAAAAAAGATTTATACAAAAAAAAATAATAATATTTGGTTTTCTTTTGTAGTAGGAATGGCTTTTGGTTTTGGATGGACCCCATGTATAGGACCAATACTTGGATCAATTCTTGCCTTAGCATCAACAGAAGACACAATATTTAAAGCAGTAATTCTATTAAGCATTTATTCACTAGGTTTAGCAATTCCATTTGTTTTATCAGGTTATTTAATGCAAAAATTTTTGATTTTTTCCAAAAGCTTTAAAAAGAATATTAATTTAGTCTCAAAAATAGGTGGGTTTACATTGCTTATAACTGGATTTTTAATTTTAACTAACCAACTGCAAGTACTTGGTTACTACATTTTAAATATCTTTCCATTTATGCAAAATTTCGGATAATAATTAAATATCAATGAAAATTTATCAAATCGACTCTAGTGCTAGAAAAAAAGGCTCCACTTCAAGGGCATTAGCTAAAAAATTATTAGAAAAAATTAAAAAACCAGAAGATGAAGTAGTTTATAGAGACCTTGACGATGAAATGCTTTTTGTATCAGGTTTAACTGAATCTGGAATGAAAATTCCAGAAAATGAACAAACAGAACAACATAAAAAGATGTTTGAGCTATCAGACAAACTTGTTTTAGAGTTAAAGGAAAGTGATGTGATAATTATCTCAGTTCCAATTTATAATTTTGGGCCACCAGCTACTTTGAAAGCTTGGTCAGATTTAGCTGCAAGAGTTAAGGAGACATTTAAATATAATGAAGATGGAAGTAGGGTTGGTCTGTTACAAGATAAACAAGTTTATTTAGTAATAACCTCAGGTGGAACTAAAATTAATAGTAAAGAGGATTTTTTAACACCTTGGTTAATACATGTTTTAAATTTTTTTGGAATTAAAAAGATAGATATAATTGCAGCAGATCAAATGGCTTTAGATTATGAAAAATCAATTAAAGATGCAGAAAAACAAATCGACAAGATATCTTAAAGATCAAATTTTCTTTTTAGATGCCTAAGTTTTCCTTCGCTACTATCGTGATCTATGTAACATCCTTGTAAAAATCTTTTACCCTCATTTGCGTCATAAGCAGTTCTACCATGAAGTAAACGATGATTATCCATCATCATTAAGTCACCAGGCATTAATTTAAATTCAATTCTGAAATTTTTAGAATTATAAAGATCGGAAATTTCTTTTCTTGCTTTGTAATATGCGTCTAATTGATCTTTTTCTAATGGGGGAACATAATCTAATCTTGTGTTAAATCTTATTTGTTTAAAATTATCTTTTTCATCTAACTCAATAAGTTCACCTCTGTTTTCTAAGATAATATCTTTATCTGTAAATTTAAATTTCACTTTTATCTTTGTTAAAATTTCAAAATATTTTAAATTATTTTGTTTTATATGTGTTGCAACTTTAAAACCATCAACTAAAGTCGAAAATCCTCCACTAACTTCATTCTCAATACAATGAAGTAACTGAATACAAGGTACTGGTTTACGATATGGATTATCTGTATGAGGAGAAAGAGCAAGCGATGTATAAGCTAAATCATTTGGATTAGGAACAGATTTAACATTAAAAAATTCACCAAAGTTTGTTGGCCTAATACTTCCAATTGAATTTGCAAAATTAACAATATAATTATTTTTTGTTGGTACTTTTTTAATTATTACAAAACCATATTCATAAAATGATTTAAGCATTTCATACATTTCTTTACTATCGTAAAAATTATCTTTAAATTGATATGTGGGTTTATTTAGAAGAGATGAATCCCAAGTTGTTTGTTTGACTGTATTTAAAAGATTTTCTGAATCTAAAAATTCAGAAGCAAGTTTATTGATTTGAAATTGAGATATAACACCATCGTTAAAAGTTAATTCAAGTATATCATTCTTAATATCAGCTTTTTCAATATTAATATTTTCCAAAAATGATGGATCAAATAATCTTTGGTCATTATTTTTATCAAGAAATTTTTCTTCTCTTACTCTTTCTCTAAGCCAAATTGGATGTATTTCAGTTCGATCATGATTTATATTAAAAATAACTTTATTATTATTTAATTCAATTTTCATTAATATTTTTAAGAATTATTTAAAATTTAACTTTAATCAAGATAAATAAGATAGTAAGACCTTAAATAATGAACTTATTAAATTCAAAACAACACAAGATTTATGTGAGTTTTTTAGACACTTTAGCCAAAGAACTTACAAAGTTCTATTATTCCAAATTAAATAAAACCTTTAAAATATCCAATAAACTTAAAAGCAAAGGATACGATCCAGTTACGACTTCTGACAAAGCATTTGAAAAATTTATTAGATTAAGAATAAAAAAAAAATTTCCTTCCCATCAAATTGTGGGTGAAGAATATGGTCTTACAAAAACAACAAGTGATTTTACCTGGGTAATAGATCCAATTGATGGAACAAGATCTTATGTAATAGGAAATCCAACTTGGAGTAATTTAATATCTTTAAACTATAAAGGGCAACCCGTTGTTGGTCTTGCTAATTTTCCTATTTTAAAAAAATATTATCTTAATACTTCAAGTAAACAGTCATATGTTTTTGAACTTGGAAAAAAAAGAAAAATATCTGTATCTAAGAATATACCATTTAATAAAATTAAACTTGCAGGAGCTTTTTACGGAAGCCTTTCCATCAAGCAAAAATCAAGAATATCCAAGGTGAGAAAGTTAATGCAATTTCCTGTCTCAGATGCATTAAGTTATGCACATTTTTGTGAAGGCAAAATAGACGTAATAATTCAATGTAAAAATAAAATTTGGGATATTCATCCTTTAATACCCATTATAAAAGCTTCAGGAGGCATAGTTACAACATGGGATAATAAAGATGCAATTCTTGCTGGACGCATCTTAGTTTCATCAAATAATTTGATCCACAATAAAATGCTAAAGCTTTTAAAGCCAGCATTAAAATAATGGAAGTTATAGTTTTACAGCATATTAAAATTGAAGATCCTGGATATATAAAAGATTTAATGTTGGCTGATAATGTCAAACTTACTACTATAGAACTTGATGAGGGTGAAAAAATACCAAATAATCTATCAAAATTTGATGCAATGTTTTGCATGGGAGGACCTATGGATACTTTTATGGAAGAAAAATATCCATGGCTAATAGAAGAAAAAAAAAGAATTAAAGAATTTGTTATTGATTTAAAAAAACCTTATTTAGGTTTTTGTTTAGGCTGTCAGTTGTTAGGTGAAGTTGTGGGAGGCAAAGTTGTTAAGTCAAACCCTGCGGAAATTGGGATAATGGATATCAGTTTTTCAAAAGAGAAAAATAATGACATTTTATTTTCTTCTTTCCCAAAAAATATTAAAAGTTTACAATGGCATTCATACGAAGTCCATGGTCTTGAAAAAAATAAAGATATAGTAGTTTTAGCTTCTTCACCTATCACAAAGTATCAAATTTTTAAATATCAGAACCATGCTTACGGCATTCAGTTTCATATAGAAATTAAAGATACAACAGTTAATGAATGGGGCTGTGTTCCGGAATATAAGCAAGTTTTAGAGAAACAGCTAGGAGAAGGTGCGCTTGATAAATTTGATCAAGCTGCAAAGAACAACATGACTAATATGAATAATTATTCAAAAATTTTATACTCTAAATTTAAAGAAATTATTAAATAAATGCATAAAAGAGCTCTAGAAATATTAGATTTTTGGTTTAAAGAAACACCTCCTAAAAAAAGATTTCAAAAACATGAGGGCTTTGATAAAGAAATTAGAGATAAATTTTTAAAAGATTATGAATTAGCAAGCACAAATGAATATGATGATTGGCAGGATAGCCCACTTGGTTGTTTGGCCTTGGTAATTCTTTTTGATCAGTTTTCAAGAAACATGTTTAGAAATGACAAGAAAGCTTTTGAACAAGATCAAAAAACCAGATTAATTGTAAATGATGCCGTCTATGCTGGTTTCCTAGAGAATATGGATGAGAATCAAAGATTTTTTATGCTTCTGCCTCTAATCCATAGTGAAGAAATAACAGATCATGAGATGGCTTATCATTTATTAGATAAATATTTAAAAGATTATTCAGGTTTAGTTGATATAAAAAAATTTTGGAAAGATCACACTAAGGCAATAAGAAAATTTCATAGATATCCTCATAGAAATGAAGTTCTAGGTAGAAATTCTACTCTAGAAGAAATTGAATTTCTTAAAGGACCAAATTCATCTTGGTAAGTTTGAATGAATTTTAAGTTTATTTATAAGATTTGCTCACAATCAGAGTTACAAGAGGCAAAAAATAAAAATCAATTTATAGGTACAAAAAAAGACCAACTAGATGGTTATATTCATTTTTCAGGTGATGACCAAGTTAAGGGAACTCTTAAAAAGTTTTACCTAAATCAAAAAGATTTAATTTTACTTAAAGTAGATACATCAAAACTTGGCCACTTAATATGGGAGCAAGCATCTGATGGAAATATGTTTCCCCACCTATATTCTCCACTCGATTTATCTAATGTTGTTGAGGAATTTGAAATTTCTTTGAGAGACGATGGTTCTCACGTTTTACCAGAAAACTTTTAAGGGGGGCACCCTTTCAGAAAACTCCAAAAGAGTTCCCCTATAATTAGCGATATACGCAAAATCCATAATAATGGACTTATATTTTTTTGTCTTAGATTATTAAATCACACCAGCTAAGTGTCAGGTGGTGATAAATTCATAATCGCACCTCCTTTATTGATTTTTATAGAATAACATTTCAAAATGTTGCATTCAAAACATTTATTTCACTTTATGTTAAATATACTTATTGAATACAACCTATCAGAATAATAGAATCTCGATAATTTAAGAAACGTTCCTTACAATACTTTTTTCTGCTAAAATTTAAAATTCTTTTTAGGTAAGCTTCCCTAAGTAATTAACCATAATCACACCAATTATAATTAAACCCAAACCAATCATTGAATAAAGATTTGGTATTTGATTAAATCTAAAGACACCAACAGCAACTGTTGCAAGTATAGTTAATCCTGCAAAAGATGCATAAGTAATACCCATCGGGATATTTTTCATCACCATTGATAAAGCATACATACATAAAACGATCGTTATTGCTGTAATAATACTTGGAACAAGAAGGGTAAAACCCTCAGCACTTTTCGCAAAACTATTTGAGGTAACACCTAAAAAAACAGCTAAAGCTAAAAATAAGTATGAAGTTGTCATATTCATTTAACTATATTAAATGAATATTATTTGAAATTATATAATTACTTCAAAACCTTCATAATCAGGGGGTCCTAGGTATAAATCTCCATGAGAAGCAGCATCATTATGGGCGAATCTAAACGACTCTGACTTAGTCCAGTTCCAAAAATCGTTTTCAGAATTCCACTCACTATGAGAGACGTACAGTGAAAATTCTTCATTTTTTGCACCTTTTATAAGATTAAATTTTTTAAAGCCTTTTACACCCTCGAGGTGGGTTTCACGATTTTTCCATACAGTTTCAAAATTATCTTCTTTACCCAATACAATCTTAAATCTGTTCATTGCTAAATACATAAATTTATCTTTAAATTATTAAAGCCAAGATAAATATTACCTTGGCTTTATATACTTTTTAATTATTTATTAACTTTTAAAAAGCATCATAGCTTTACCTAAAAGCTCTTCTGATTTAGCATGGTCACCAGCATCATGAGCTGCCATACCTTGATCTCTTAGCATTTGTGCTTCTGCAATTTTATCGTCTACACTTTTTGCCATCATTGGGCATGAACCAGCATAAACAGAACTTGTGAAAAGTACTAAGAATAATGTTATTACTATTTTTTTCATATTTTCCTCTATTTTGATTATTAAAATTAATCAAACAATATGAAAATAATAAGCTTTTGATATAACAACATTGTCACTTTGCATGTGCAAAATGCCTCATATTTTTAGCAAAAATATTGTATTATAATTTTATTAGAATATTAAAATTATGATTGAGCACTTCAATGGAATTATTTATCTACTAGTTTTTGCTATACATTTTCTGATTTACGCAGTCTATGCATACAGATGTATAGTCACTACTAAGTATTTCTTAGATAAATATGGCCTTGACCATTCAGCAGCTACAATGACTAGACTCTTTGGATCTATGTTTTTGGGATCAATCATAATGGCAATATATATAATTTTTATTAGACCAATGATTCATGGTGATATTGGTTTAGAAAATACCTGGGCATTTTTTAATTTAATTTTCTTACAAAATTTATCAGTCTTTATAGTTGCTTTTTATAGTATCAAAATAAGTAAACTTGGTATTAATGACAAGACTTCTATAGACGGTGTTATAGTGCCAGGTATATTAACTTTGCTTAGTGCAATCCTTTGTTATGGATTAGCAGATAAAATGTATCCTTAAAGCCAATTAGGAAAAGGCAAACCTTTTTCTTCTAGAAATTTCTTATTAAACATTTTAGTAGCGTACTTTTCACTTTTATCACAAAGGATCGTGACAATAGTTTTTCCAGGACCTAATTCTTTACCCATTCTAATTGCACCAGCAATATTAATACCACAACTAGTACCAAGGCTTAAACCTTCATTTTCAATTAAATCATAAAGTATAGGAAGTGCTTCATGGTCATCAATAGAGAAGGCGTCATCTATTTTAGCATTTTCAAAATTCTTTGTTACTCTACTTGAGCCAATACCTTCAGTAATTGAGCCACCTTCTGATTTTAATTCACCATTCTTTATGTAGTTATAAAGAGCAGAACCTTTGGGGTCAGATAAAAATATTTTAATATCTTTATTTTTCTCTTTAAGAGCGTTACTTACTCCAGAAATTGTTCCACCAGTACCAGACGAGCATACAAAGCCATCAACCTTACCTTCAGTTTGTTCCCAAATCTCTTTACCTGTTGTTTCATAATGACCTTTAGCATTTGCAACGTTGTCAAACTGATTAGCCCAAACAACTCCATTGTTATTTGATGGTCTTAATTCATCAGCAAGTTTTGCTGCAACTTTTACAAAGTTTGCATCATCTTTATAAGGTTTAGCTGGAACTAATCTTAAATCAGCGCCAATATTTCTAAGAAGATCTTTTTTTTCTTGGGTTTGATTATCATTCATTACTATGATTGTTTTATATCCAAGTGAATTACCAAGTAGACATAAACCAATACCAGTATTGCCAGCTGTCCCTTCAACTATAGTTCCACCTTTAGAAATTAATTTTTTACTCTCAGCATCTTTAATTAAAGCAAGTGCCGCTCGATCTTTAACTGACCCACCTGGATTCATAAATTCAGCTTTACCATAAATATTGCATCCAGTAATCTCCGATGCAGCTCTTAGCTTGATAAGTGGTGTATTACCTATTCCTGAAATAAAGTTGTCTTGGTTATTTTTCATTAGCTTGAAGTATCTTTATCTACCTCTTCAACTGCATAAGGTTTAAATTTCTCAGTTGCTGTTCCAACATTTTTTGCAGGTATTCCAACCATTACTGCGTTTTCAGGAACATCTTTTGTAACTACTGCATTAGCTCCAACTTTAGCATTAGCACCTATCATCACTGGTCCCAATATTTGAGCACCAGAACCAACTACAACACAATCACTTAATGTTGGGTGTCTCTTAACTTGTCTTTGATCATTT
>Ga0114997_10002181_pt1 | contig 15914 bp, 14 predicted proteins | sample ArcticOcean_MG_C_2_FD_87045 | JGI IMG/M metagenome (GOLD analysis project Ga0114997, IMG submission 87045) | Marine microbial communities from western Arctic Ocean - ArcticOcean_MG_CB4_136 | ecosystem: Environmental > Aquatic > Marine > Oceanic | place: Arctic Ocean: Canada Basin | collected... | reverse complement strand
GTTGCAACCGAACAGTATGGAGTAAATCTTTTATTTAATAATCTCACATAAGATTCGGGTGGTAAGTATTTTTTTTTATAATTTTTTGAAATTCCCCTTAAAAGACCTATGTCTTGTATGGGCCAAATATTTGATCGATTATAAGTAAACAATAAAATCATTTCAGCTGACCATCTACCAATTTGTCTCAATTGAGATAGGTAGATAATCGCGTCTTCATCAGACATTTTAGGAATTAATCTAGGGTTAAATGATTTATCTAAAGTTTGTTTTGCTAAGCTTTTTATTCCTTTAACTTTTTGTTTAGTTAGTCCGCAGCTTTTAATCTGTATTGTGGACAGTTTAAAAACTATTTTAGCATTTATTTTATTTTTACACTTTTCTTGAAATTTTAAAAATATAGAATTAGCAGCAGCGACACTAATCTGTTGCCCTATAATACTTTTGCATAGTGAATAAAATACGTCTTTTCTAGAGGTAAGAATAACCTCTGACGGAGAATTATATTTTTTAATTAAAGAGGACATAACTTTATCCTTTTTAGATAAATATTTTTTCGCAGTACTCCAATATTTTGGTATTTTACTCATGTCTATTAGTGGATGGTATTTCTTTCTTATGATAAATTTCTCTTCTCAGAATGATTAAAGAGGAGGCTACAACCAATAATGCACCAAGTAATGTTTTTATTGTAGGGACCTCATCCCAAATTAAATATCCAAAAATTATTCCAAAAACTAATGCTAAATATTTTAATGGTGATACGAGAGAAACCTCAGATAATTTAAAAGATTGACTAAGCCATAAATTTGCAAAACCTCCTAAAAATCCAATCATACACAATAAAACCAAATCTTGAACTTTGGGTACAACCCAGCCAAAAGGTATTGTAAATAAACTTGCTAAAGTAATGACTATTGAAAAATTAAGAGCAATAAGCCAAACTGGTTCAGTTGTTGATAACTGCCTAATTGCAATAGCAACATAAGATAAGCCTAGACAAAAAATAATCGGGTAGATGTAGTATATGTTAAGAGAGCCAAAACCTGGTTCAGTTATTACAATAATTCCTATAAAGCCAATCGACACAGCAAGCCATCTGTAAAATCCCACTTTCTCACTTAAAAAAAAAATTGAAAAAATAGTGGTAAATATAGGAGCAGCAAAAGAAATACTAACTACTGTAGCTAGTGGTAAATTTCTTAATGCAATAAATATTGCAATTAAAGCTATCAACCCAAATACACATCTTAAGAGATGCAAGCCTGCTCTCTTAGTATAATAGAAATTTTTTATCCTATCTCTTGGCATTATGAAAAAATATATAACTACACCGAAAAAACCTCTAAAAAATAGCACTTGTCCCAAAGGATAATCATCAGACCATTTAACTATTAAGTCCATAAAAGAAAATGCACATACAGACATAAACATGTACAAAAAGCCTAATTGATTTTTAGTAAGCATAAGAATAATTTGTAGATTAAATTAAAGGATAAGCAATGGAAATAGCAATTTTAGGTTTAGGGTGTTTTTGGGGTCCAGAAATCAAGTTTAGTAAACTCGAAGGAGTTCTAAAAACTGAGGTTGGTTATTGTGGTGGTAACAGCAAAGAGACTACATATAAAGATGTATGCAGTGGCAATACAAATCATGCAGAAGTTGTTAAAATAGACTTTGATCCTAAGGTTTCCTCTTATGATAAAATTTTGGAATTCTTTTTTGAAATTCATGACCCTACAACTTTAAATTCACAAGGACCAGATTTTGGAACACAATACAGAAGCGAAATATTTTATTTAAATGATAACCAAAAAAAAATTTCTGAAGATATGATAAAAAAAGTAAATTCAAAATTATCTGGAAAAGTTGTAACAAAAACCTCTTTGTTAAAAAATTACTGTCCAGCAGAAGAATACCATCAGAGATATTTAGAAAAAAAATAATATGTCATTGATCAATACAAATTGGTTAGAAAAAAATTTAAATAAAGTTAAGATTATTGATTGTTCATGGCACATGCCTCAAGAAATGAGAAATGGTTATGAAGAATATCAACATCAACATATAGAAAAAGCGATATTTTTTGATTTAGATCAAAATTCTAAAAAAGATACTGATTTACCTCATATGCTAACTGATATTATATCTTGGGAAAGAATTGTATCAAATATGGGAATTAGAAATGAAGACCAAATAATAATTTATGATAATTCTAATGTAATAAGTTCTTGCAGATGTTGGTATAATTTTATTTACTTTGGGCACGATCCAAGTTTGGTCCATGTATTAGATGGTGGTTTAAAAAAATGGATTAAAGAAAAAAAACCAACAGTGAATAGTTTAACAAAGATCAATGAATCTAATTATATAGCTAATGAAAAAAAAGAATTAATAAAAAATAAAAAACAAATTGATAAAAATATCAATATGAATAAATTTAAAGTTATTGACGCAAGAAGTAGAGAAAGATTTAATGGTAAAGCTCCAGAGCCAAGAAAAGGGTTAAGAAGTGGCTCTATAAAAAACTCTTTTTGTCTGCCATTTTCTGATCTTATTAATGAAGATCATACATTTATTGATAAAGAAAAAATTCTTGAAAAATTTAAATCAACCAAATGTGAACTTAGTAAAAACATTACATTTACTTGTGGTTCAGGTGTTACTGCTTCCGTTTTAGCGCTTGCTTATTCCTTGATAGATAATAAATATATGCCTACAATTTATGATGGCTCATGGAGCGAATACGGAAAATTTTAAATTATGAAAAGATCAACTAAAATTATATCAATTATAATAACATTTTTTTTAATCATAGCTATCGTGATTATTGGCAGAATAATGATTGGAAATCATTTTGCAAAAAAATTTAGCAAAAGATCTCCTCCAGGAATTATTGTAACTGAAGTTGCCAAAATTAATTTTTCAGAAAAAATTGAAAGTTTTGGAACGGCAGTATCAAAAAAAAATGAGTCATTTAGAATTAAAAGAGGTGATTTAATCACAGAGTTAAATCTTAAAGAATATGTTAAAAAAGGAGACTTAATAGTAAAGCTTAAAGATAAAAATATTATTGCTCCATTCAGCGGTATTTTGGGCTACAGGGGAATAACTGGAGATATTTTAGATTCCAATAACTCAATTATTATTACATTAGATGACAATTCTATTATTTATTCTGATTTAAAAATTCCTGAAATTTTTGCATCTGTAATTAAAAAAGGTTTGCCCATAAAAGCTAAATTCTCTGGTAACAAAAACAAAATTTATAAAGGAACAGTTTATGCTGTTTCAAGTAGAATAAATGCAGAGACTAGGAGTCTTTTGATAAGAGTTAAGATTGATAATAAAGATGCTGAGTTAATTCCAGGATCACTTCTGGAAGTCATGATTAACTATAATGAAAGAAATTCTCTTGGGATACCTGACACAAGTATAATGTTAGAGGGTGATAAAATTTACGTTTATAAAGTTTCAGAAGAAAATATCACAAACAAAACTGAAATTAAGATTGGAATAAGAGATGGTGGTTATGTCGAAGTTCTATCTGGATTAATTGAAGGAGAAAGTATTGTTGCAGAGGGCTTAAAAAAGGTTAGTTCAAAAAGTAAAATTAAACCAATTAAAAAATAATGTATATTACTGACGTAAGTATAAGAAGACCAGTTGTTGCTTGGGTAATGTCACTTATATTAATTGTTTTTGGAATATTTGTTTTTTCAAAATTACCAGTCCGAGAATTACCAGATGGATTGCAGCCACCTGTTGTACAAATTAAAGTAGATTATAGATCTGCATCAGCACCAATTATTGATCAAGAAGTTACTCAACTCATTGAGGATGTTGTTGGTGGAGCTGAAGGAATTAAAAATATTGACTCATCGTCAGAAAATGGCAGTAGTACAATTAAAATAGAGTTCAATACAGATATTAATTTAGATAATGCTGCTAACGATATAAGAGAAAGAGTTGCAAGAATTGTGGATAACTTACCAAGTGAAGCAAATGCACCTCAAATATTAAAACAGGCGGCTGGATTTACAACTACTATGTGGTTAAGTGTAACTTCTTCAACGTGGAATGATTTGGATCTTGGGGATTATACTGAAAGATATCTAGTTGACCAATTTTCAAGCGTTAAAGATGTTGGAAGAATTATGACCGGTGGTTTAAGAGATCTAAGTGTAAGAGTGTGGATTGATCCAATTAAACTAGCAGCTAACAACTTAACTATTCAAGAAGTTGAGTTAGCCCTGAGAAATGAGAATGTTAGCTTGCCTGCTGGTACTCTGGAAGCAAATAATATAGACCTAACATTAAATTTAGATAAGTCCTATGATGACATTAATAAATTAAAACAACTACCTGTTAAAAAGATTAAAAATAGTATTATAAGACTTTCAGATATTGCAAATGTTGAATTTGGACCGGTATCTGAAAAAACTCTTTTTAAAGCACAAACAAAAAATGCTTTAAATCAAAAAACTGTAGGCATCGGCATTTATGCAAAAAGCGGTGCATCAACTGTTGAATTATCTAAAAATATTCGAAAAAAAATGATTGAAGTTAAAAAGACACTACCAGATGGTATTAATTTGGAAGTTGCCTTTGACCGAGCAACCTATGTAGGTACTGCAATACAAGAAGTATATAAAACTCTAGTAATTGCATTTATATTGGTTGTGGCAATTATTTATCTATTTTTAGGCAACCTTAAAGCTGTAATTGTTCCAGCAATTGCTTTGCCCGTAAGTTTAATAGCATCTTTTTTGGGAATTTATTTATTTGGGCTATCAATAAATATATTTGTTCTCTTAAGTTTTATTTTGGCAATAGGAATCATCACGGATGACTCTGTTATTATGACTGATGCAATATACAGAAGAATTGAGAACGGAGAAACCCCATTAGTCGCAGCATATAAGGGCTCAAAACAAATTAGTTTTGCTATCATAGCTACAACCTTGATTTTAATTGCAGTATTTCTCCCTTTAATTTTTATTGATGGAATTGCAGGCACTCTTTTTAGAGAAACTGCAATAGCATTATCTTTTTCAATTGTAGTTTCTTCATTTGTAGCTTTAACTTTGTCACCAATGTTAGGAAGTAAATTTTTAGTTAAAAAACCAAAGCAAAATTTTTTTGTTGTAAAATTTGATAAATTTTTTAGATCTTTTTCAAAATTCTATCAAGAAACTCTTATATTCTGGCTAAATAAAAAAAAGATTGTTGTATCATTTTTAATTTTAACAATTGTTGGATCTGGTATTTTGTATAACTTTACGAAAAAAGAACTACTGCCAATGGAAGATAGGGGTGTTTATCTTGTTCTTGGTTTTACCGATGAAGGAAGTTCATTTGAGTATACCGAAAAAAGAGCTGAGGATGTGGAGAAACGATTAATTCCTTTGCTTCAAGCAGAAAATAGTCCCTACAAAAGATTCATCATGAGAGTTCCTGGATTTGGAAGCAATAACAATTCTTTCAATAGTTTTATAATTATTGCTTTACTAGATGATTGGAAAAATAGAAAACAAAACTCACAAACTATAATGAGGCAGGCAATTGGAAAAATTGTTACAGTACCAGAGACTGTTGCGTTTCCTATTTCTCCCCAATCAATTAGAGTATCTAGTTATAATAAACCTGTCCAAATGGTCTTGTTGGGTAATACTTATGAGGAGTTGGAGAAAAAACAAAATGAAATTATATCAAAATTAAGAAAAAATAAAAATTTATCAAGAATAGAGTCGGATTACTCAAGAAATAAACCAGAAATAAAATTATCTATTAATAAAAATAGAGCTAAAGATTTAGGAGTTTCAACTGAGTCAATTGGAAAAACTTTAGAGACTCTTTATGGAGGCAAAACTGTAACTAAATTCAACAAACAGGGGAAAGAATACCCTATTATTCTCCAACAATATTTAGCTGACAGAAGGAATAAAGAGGGTCTAACAAAAATTTTTGTAAGATCAAATACCACGGGTAAGTTAATTTCATTAGCAAATTTAGTTGAATTTAAAGAAGAAGGATCAGCAAAAAAATTAGCAAGATATAATAGACAAAGAGCTGTGACTATATCTGCTAATATATCTGAGGACTATACTCTTTCTGAAGCAATCAAATACTTAGAGCAAACTTTATCTGACTCTCAAATAAATAATCAAATTGCATGGAAAGGAAAATCAGAAGAATTAAAAGAAACTAGCAATGAACTATTTATCATTTTTGGGTTAGCATTACTGACTGCCTATTTAGTAATGGCAGCAACTTTCAATTCATTTATACACCCATTTATAATAGTACTAACTGTTCCACTTGCTTTGTTTGGTGGCTTGATATTCATTTTATTTTTGAACAGTTCAATTAATATTTTTTCTCAAATTGCACTTGTGATACTAATTGGAATTTCTACTAAAAACAGCATTCTAATTGTTGATTATGCTAACCAATTAAGGGCTGTAGGAAAAAATATAGAGACGTCAATTAAAGAAGCTTGCGATCTTAGATTTAGACCAATTATGATGACTTCTATAAGCACAATGATTGCAATGTTACCATTGGTAATAGGAAATATTGGCCCAGGAGCAGGAGAAACATCCAGACTAGCTGTAGGAGCAACTATTTTGGGTGGAATGATTATTTCTACATTTTTTACATTATATGTAACACCAACAATGTATTTAGCTCTCGCTAAAAATACTAAAAGAATTGACGCTGTAGATATCGAACTAAAAAAACAGCTCCGTTAAAAAATAATATATTTATTTTTATTTAATCTTTTCTGACATTTTTTTAATTGCGATTTATACTTATCAGACTGTTTCTTAACTTTTTTTGCTAACCCTATAACTTTTTTATTATCTTTATAATTTTTGTAAGCACCCCATCCCTCATGATAGGCCAAGTATTGTCGAAAAGCATCTTTTTTGGATATCTTCAAGATAGATTCTGTTTTATTTGTATACCATCCAATAAAATCTACACTGTCTTTAAATCTTGTTCTTCTCGCTAATTTATTTCCAGTTTCATTCTTATATTGTTCCCAAGTTCCCTTTACAGCTTGTGAGTAGCCAAATGAGCTTGATGGCCTTTTAAAGGGTATAACTTTAAATATTTTTTGTCTCGCTGGTTTTGCTAGCCAATCAAAGTCTGACTCCATTTTAATTATTGCTAATTGAACGTAAATAGGAGTCCCCCACTTTTCTTCTGTTTTTTTAGTATGTTTATACCATAAATATCTTTCATTAAAAATTGAGCAACTATTAGATGTGTTTTTGGGTACAGAGGAACAGGCTGAGATAAATAAAATTAAGAAAACTAGAAAAAGATTAGTTATTTTATTCATATTTTTTTTTAATCTTATAAACTATAACAACTATAATAACTCCAACAATATTGCCAAATAAATCCCTCAACTCAAAACTTCTATTCGGAACATATACATGAAAAAATTCTAGCAAGACAGATAGTGCAAATAGATATTTAATTAAAAAATTAATTTTCTTAGTGTTCCTATAAGCTAAAATTCCAATTGCAGACAAAAAAATAAATACATAAAAATGATTAGAAGAGATGAAAAAATCTCTTGTAATTTGCGGTTGGATAGAAGAGTTGTTATACAAAACATAACCAAATATACTTCCAGGATATAGATAAAATACTATTAGTATTAAATTAACACAATGAAAGCTCTTGATTAAAATACTATTTATTTTTTTCATAATAATTTTATTTATTTTATTAGTTTTATCAGTTATCAAAATATATCAAATGCCAAATTTAATTTTAGTTAGACATGGTCAAAGTGAGTGGAACCTGGAAAAACGATTTACAGGTTGGGTTGACATAGATCTTACTGGTAAAGGAAAATTGGAAGCATGCAAGTCTGGTGAAGATATTAAAGAATTAAATATAAATATCGATTATTTTTTTTCATCCTTTCAGTTGAGAGCAATCAATACTCTAAAATTAATTCAAGATACACTAAGGAACAAAGAAAAACCTGTAAAAGCTTGGCAATTAAATGAACGACATTACGGCGCATTAACGGGTTTAAACAAAGATGAAATGAAGAATAAGCTAGGTGAGGATAAAATTCACGAATTTAGAAGGTCTTGGGATATAAAGCCTGACCCTTTAAGTAGAAACAATCCATATCACCCATTAAACATTGAGGCTTATAAGACAATTCCTAAAGAAAAAATTCCAGATACAGAGTCACTTAAGGACACTTATGAAAGAGTAATAGAATATTATATCTCTGATATCCAAAATAAGTTATTAGAAAATAAAAACATCTTAATTTCTGCTCATGGAAATTCAATCAGAGCATTATGTAAATTTTTATTTAAATTGGATTATAAAAAAATATCTTTACTTGAAATACCAACTGGTAATCCACTTCTAATCAAACTAAGCCCAAAACAAAAAATTACCGAATGTAGATATCTAAACAGAGATAGAGCCAGAGATTTGCTTATTTTTTAATAGTTCTTTGTACACTTGTAGACTTGTTAGATGATAAAAATTTTCTTTGCTCTCATAACCATATAACTCATTTTTATAAATTAATTCATTCCAAATTTCTAATATTGAAAAATCATCAATTAAATAAGATTTAAACAATTCTTTATTGATTATCTGGCAACCAGTATAAATTAAATTGTTTGAACTATCTTTTCTAATTTTATTTTCTATAAGATTAAAGTCTCCTTTTAATTTCTTATCAAAACTAAAGTTTTTATTAACAAGTAGGAGTATATTTTTAATTTTTTTTGTAAAATAAAGTTTTTCCATATTTTGAATATATTTTATATATTCCTTGTTCCATACTGTATCTGGATTAAAAGTTAAAAAATCTTTTTCGTTTGAAGAGTTCATCATATTTAAAATCCCTCCCCCTGTATTTAAAATAATTTTTCCATCATTAATTATCTTAATATCTAAATTAAATTTTTTTGTTATAAGAAAACTTTCAATCTTTTCTTTCAAATAAAATGTGTTAATTATAATATTTTTAATTCCTAAGGATTCTATTAAATTAATGCAATTTTCTAGTAGTGTAATTTTATTAATCTTTAAAAGTGGCTTTGGTTCATTTAAGGTTAATGGGTTCAATCTCTTTCCATAGCCAGCGCATAAAATTAATGCAGTATTAATTTTCATTTAAGATTCCTTACTTTTTTTGAAAAATTAAAATCTAATATTTCTTTAAGATTATTAAATATTGTATTATTTCTAGTTCTTAATTCTATTAATTTCCAAATATAAGGTATTAACTTTAAATATCTTTTTTTCTTGTCTCTAACGGCTAATCTTGTAAAAATTCCTATTATTTTCATATTTCTAAGTACCGATAATATTTCAAAGTCATTTAGTAAAATCACTTCATTAATGAGATTTTTATTTGCTTTTAAATAATAATCATAAATGATGTCTTTAAATTTTATATTTGATTTAAACCTAACATCATCAATTAAAGATGCCAAATCATAAGCTCTATTTCCTATTTGGGCATCCTGTGTATCTATAATTGCTAACTGCTTTTTATATTGCATTAAATTTGATACATGGAAGTCTCGATGCACAAAGGTATTATTTTTTAATTTCAGTTTAGAGAGCAAAAATTTTATTTGTTTTTTTATCTCAATATTAAATTTTAATCTTTTTTTTGGAGATATATATTTCTTTGCATACCAATCTAAAAATAGTTTTGTCTCTGTAAATAATTTATTATTATTATAGATAGGAATTTTGTAATTTTTTCCTTTAAAGTTTTTAGTTTTATTTTTTTTTATTTTTTGAATCTTAATAAGTAAATCAATAGATTTTTTATATAAGTTTATTTGATTATCTTGATTTTTTTTTAGCAAATTAAAAATCGTATCTTCACCAAAGTCTTCAATTTCTATAAAATTTTCACTATAATTTTCTTTATATAGCTTTGGTGCTAAAATTTTGTTTTTAATCAACAAACTATTTACAGCGTCATAAATTAGTAAATTCTTTTCTTTTTCTTTTTTTGAGTAAACTATAATTGAATTAGTATTATTAATTGTTTTTCTATAAAATAATCTAAACGAAGCATCACCTTTTATTTTTTTTAAATTTGATTTATCTAATGGCATTTAAACCTTCATTGCTTAAACCTTTGGTAGATAAAAACCTTTTGCTTAAACTCCCATCATATTCAAAAAATAAATCAATTTTATTTTCAATTTTTCTTTCAATTTTTTCAGGCCACTCAATAAATGTCACTATTTTTTTGTAGTTTTCAAATAGTCCAATATTTTTTATCTCCACACTGTTGGTTAGTCTGTATAAATCATAATGTTGAATGATAAATTTACCTACATCATATTCATTTACTAAATTAAATGTTGGGCTTGTAACTTCAGTTATGTTTAAATGATTACTTATTTGAAGATTGTTGATTAAATGTCTTATAAAAGTCGTTTTTCCAACCCCTATTTCACCATGAAAAAAAACTACGTCTCCTTTTTTTAGTATTTTTGAAAAATTTTTAGCTAATTTAGCTGTCTTAACTTCTAAAGAGATGTCTATTTTTTCGCTATTAGTAGCGATATGCATCTGGCTTGAATGGACCTTCTGTTTCAACACTTATGTAATCAGCTTGGTCTTTTGATAGTTTGGTAAGTTTTGCACCAACTTTTTTTAAGTGAAGCATGGCTACTTTTTCATCTAAAGATTTTGGTAGAACATAAACTTTATTTTTATAATTCTTATGGTTATCCCAAAGCTCTATTTGTGCCATTACCTGATTTGTAAATGATGCGCTCATTACAAAGCTTGGGTGTCCTGTTGCACATCCTAAATTAACCAACCTACCTTTTGCTAAAAGAATAATTCTCTTTCCATCAACTAATTCTATCTCATCAACTTCTGGTTTAACTTCAGTCCATTTATAATTTTTTAAAGCATCTACCTGAATCTCGTTATCAAAGTGACCAATGTTACATAATATAGCTCTATCTTTCATATTTCTCATATGATCTGCAGTCACAATGTCTATGTTGCCTGTAGCTGTAACAACAATATCTGCTTTATTAATTGCTTCATCCATCAATACTACTTCGTATCCTTCCATAGCCGCTTGCAAGGCACAAATGGGGTCCGCCTCTGTAACCATTACTCTTGCTCCACTTTGTCTTAATGATGCAGCGCTACCTTTTCCAACATCTCCAAAGCCTGCAACAATTGCTACTTTACCTGACATCATAACATCTGTAGCTCTTCTAATTCCATCTACTAAACTTTCTCTACAACCATACAAATTATCAAATTTTGATTTTGTAACTGAGTCATTAACATTAATTGCTGGAATCATTAAAGATCCATCTTTTTCCATTTTATTTAAAGCTTTAATTCCAGTCGTTGTTTCCTCTGAAACACCTTTCACTTCTTTTAATAAATCTTTATAATCACTGTGCATCATTGCAGTTAAATCACCTCCATCATCTAATAGCATATTTGCTTTCCAGTCTTTTTTTCCTTCAATTGTTTGTCTTATGCACCATACAGCTTCCTCCTCAGTTTCACCCTTCCAGGCAAAAACAGGTATTCCCGCTTTAGCGATAGCTGCAGCCGCATGGTCTTGTGTTGAAAAAATATTGCATGAAGACCATCTAACTTCTGCACCAAGTTCTACTAGAGTTTCAATTAAAACTGCTGTTTGGATTGTCATATGAAGACAACCTATTATCTTGGCTCCTTTTAAAGGCATTTTACCAGCATACTCTTCTCTTAATGCCATTAATCCAGGCATTTCACTTTCTGCTATAGAAATCTCTTTTCTACCAAAATCTGCTTGGGATATATCTTTTACTTTATAATCTTCCATTGCCAGATTTTCTAACATAATAATTCATTTAATCAACTTTAGATTAAATTTTAGGAAAAATAATTTCAATATTTGCTCCTTTTTGATTGATATTGTTAGAAGCACTAATTGTAGCTCCATGGAGATCCACTAGGTTTTTTACGATATTTAAACCTAATCCTGAATGTTCACCGAAATTATCTGGTCTATTGCTATAAAACCTATCAAATATTTTATCTGTACTTTTTTCTTTAAAGCCTTGTCCCTGATCAATGACTCTTAAAATAGTTTTTTTTTTAATATCATGAGAAATTTCAACTAAAATAGTTTGCCTGTTATCACTAAATGAAATTGAATTATCTAATAAATTTGCAATTATTTGTTCTATTCTATTTTCTATACCATTAATTAAGTATTCTTTATCATTATCTCTATCAATAAGTTTTATTTTAATTTCTTTTTTTACTTCATAGATACTATTAAATTCATCAACTACAGATTCAGCAATCGATTTTAAATTTATTTTTCTCATTTTTTCTTTACTTAAAGCAACTTCATCTTTTAACATCTGAGAATAGTCAGTAATTAACCTTTCTATTCTTTGTACATCATGATTTAGAATATCAATTAACTTACTCCTTTGTGTGGCATCTTCTGTATCATTTAATATTTCTGAAGCACTTTTTAGTGATGCTAAAGGATTTCTTATTTCATGAACCAAATCTGTTGAAAAATTTTCAGCATGAGAAATTCTTCTCTGAAGCTCATATGTCATGTCATCTAATGAGTTTGATAAGGCTCCCAATTCATCATTTCTACTTTTGAGCTCATTTATGTTTGTTTTTTTTCTGCTTTTTTCTTTAATTATTTTAGTATAGGCAACCAAATTTTTTATAGGCTTTAAAAAATATCTATTTAGAACAAATGAAAATATAAAAATGACTATTGCAACAAAAATTGCAGTTCTTAATATAAAGTTTTTTCTTTCATTGATCGCAGTTCTTACATCATTTGCATTTTCAGAGATTGCTAGGAAACCAATATTTTTTCCATCATGAGTTATATTTTTTATAGTCGTTAACAAAAATTGATTATATCCCTCTTGAATAAAGGTATATGGTTTTCCAAAATCTTTAGACCACGAGTAATGAGACAAGATATCTTTTAATGAAATAGTTTTTTCTTTATTAATATTTTTTGTATCAGTTATTTCTTGACTAATTTCTTCATTTAAAATTTCTAGCTGAACTATATCTAACCTTTTAGAAAATGATCTAGGGTCCAAATCTAATGTATCGGTATCACCAACTAAATCAAATTTATTATCAAATAAAATTACCCTATCCAAACTTTGAAATAAAAATCTTGTTGAAAATAAAAATCTTCTGACATCTTCTTCTTCAAATTTTATATTCAGCCTAATAATATGATCTATTGTATTATCAATTATCTTAATATGATTAGCTGTTTTTTTTTGGATTAAATTAGGTTGAATATTTTTGATATATATAGATGTTAAACTACCAATGATGATAAAAATAACTAAATTTATAAATAAAAATTTTTTTAATATAGAGAGATTCTTTAATAAATTGTTGAACATTAACTAACATTCCATCTATATCACTGCCATATCTGGTCTCAATTGCTGAAAAATTAGGGTCTATCCTCTTAAATTTTTTTCTTATCCTTTTTACATGACTATCAATTGTTCTGTCCTCGATATCCGTGTCATCTCTGTATGCAATATCCATTAATTGAGCCCTTTCTTTTATTATCCCAGGTCTTTTAGCTAATTCTCTTACAATTATAAATTCTGTAGTTGTTAGTTTTTCAGGTAGTTGTTGCCCGTCCCATTCACACTCTAATTGAGATGGGTCAAGTTTAAGTTTGCCGTGTAAAATTATGTTTTTTGTATCTTCAAGATTATTATTAATATCTTTTTTTCGCAATTGAACTCTAATCCTTTCAATTAAAACTTTTGTAGAAAAACCTCCAGATTTTTTTACAAAATCATCTGCACCGAGCTTTAAGCCTAACAATTCATCAATTTCATCATCTTTAGAAGTTAAAAAAATTACAGGTAAAGATGTTTTTTTTCTTAGTTTTTTTAAAAGTTCTTCACCATCCATTTTGGGCATCTTAATATCCATGACCGCTAAGTCTGGTGGTGATCTTGTAAGTCCAATTAATGCGCTCTCTCCATCTATATAAGTTTGGACTTTAAAGCCTTCTTTTTCGAGAGCAATACTTATGCTTGTAAGTATATTTCTATCATCGTCGATTAGAGCAATTATTTCTTTATGCATAAACTACTTTAAAAATACTAAATTGTTCTAATTTAGGCAATCTTATTTCTTAATGAAGTATTCCCCAATTATCCCCTATATTTACATCTATCGTTAAGGGGGTTGAAAATGAGTGTAAATCACTTTCTGTAACACTGGTCATTTCTTCTTGAATGATTTTAGTAATGGTTTTGACTTCTTTTTCTGGAACTTCAAAAATTAATTCATCATGAATCTGTAGTAAAATTTTTGACTTATTATTTTTTAAACTTTCAAATTTCTTATCGAGTCTAATCATGGCAAGTCTCATTATTTCCGAGGCAGAACCTTGAATAGGTGCATTTATTGATGCTCTTTCTTGAAAATTTCTTACATTAAAATTTTTGTCATTAATTCCATTAAAATGAGATCTACGTCCAAAAATATTATTTACATAACCACTTTTTCTACAAAATTTAATAGTGTCATCCATATAAATCTTTATTTCTGGAAACCTTGAAAAGTAAGCATTTAAAAATTCGTCTGCTTTGTGATTTGAAACATTAATTTGTTTTGCTAACCCATATTGAGAAATTCCATAAATGATGCCAAAATTTATTGCTTTGGCTTTTCGTCTCATATCTTGGTCAACTTTTTTAATATCAACGCCAAATACTTGGCTTGCTGTCAGAGAGTGAATATCTTCATTATTTTTAAATGCTTTTTTTAATTCCTTAACATTTGCTAGATCTGCTAAAATTCTCATTTCAATTTGATTATAGTCGGCTGAAATTAATGTAAATTCTTTCTCAGCTATAAATGCTTTTCTTATATCCTTGCCATCCTCTGATTTGATTGGAATATTTTGTAAATTTGGATCACTAGATGCAAGTCTTCCTGTTGTTGTTGCCGCCAATAGAAAGGAAGTGTGAACTCGTTTAGTGTTTGGGTTAATATGTTCAGGCAAAGCATCTGAGTAAGTATTTTTCAGTTTAGATACTTGTCGCCAATCTAGAATTAATTGAGGAAATTTATGCCCTTTAAAAGCCAGGTCCTCAAGCACACTTGCATTTGTAGCGAAGCTCCCTTTTCTAGTTTTTTTAAGAACGGCAATCTTTAAATCATTATAAATGATCTCACCCAATTGTTTGGGTGAAGCAATATTAAATTCTTTTTTTGAAATTTTAAAAACTTCTTTTTCTAATTTACTAATCTTTTTCTCAAATTTTTCAGACAATACCTTTAAAAATTTATTATCAATCTTTATTCCTTCAATTTCCATAAATGCTAATATTTTAATTAAAGGTTTTTCAAAGATCTCATAAACATTAGTTAATTTTTCTATTTTTAAATTTTTAATAAATACTTTATATAACCTATAAGTAATATCAGCATCTTCAGCAGCATACTCCATTGCCTTATCTAACTCTACATCACTAAAATTTATTTCTTTCTTGCCTGTTCCAACAATTTCTTTAAATGAAATTGTTTTATGCTGTAGATGAATCTCAGACAGGGTATCCATGTTATGTCTATTTTTTCCAGCATCCAATACATAAGACATCAACATTGTATCTTCCATTGAATTCATATTTATTCCTTGTTTAAACAAGACAATAAAATCAAACTTAATATTTTGACCAATTTTTTTTACACTTTTGTCCTCTAAAAGTGGTTTTAACTTTTTAATTACAGCTTCTTTTTTTAAACATCCTTTAAACTTATGACCAATTGGAATGTAACAAGCCTTACCAATTTTAGTGCTTAATGAAATTCCCACTAAATCAGCTTGATGAGCATCT
>Ga0114997_10002178_pt1 | contig 15919 bp, 15 predicted proteins | sample ArcticOcean_MG_C_2_FD_87045 | JGI IMG/M metagenome (GOLD analysis project Ga0114997, IMG submission 87045) | Marine microbial communities from western Arctic Ocean - ArcticOcean_MG_CB4_136 | ecosystem: Environmental > Aquatic > Marine > Oceanic | place: Arctic Ocean: Canada Basin | collected... | reverse complement strand
TTTCACTACAGGTTTTAATACAGATGATAATGTAGATTTTAGATTAGATGTACTTAATGAGGAATCCATAATTAATTGTATTGAAAAACTAAAACCTAATTTTATAATAAATTGTTCTGCAAATGTAAATATTGATTTACTTGAAAAAAATCCAGATATTGCTTTTTCTATAAATGCTGAAGGAGTAAAAAACATTGCAAAAGTTTCAAAAAAATATAATATAAGATTAATACATATTTCAACAGATAATGTTTTTGATGGAAAAAAAGGATCATATACAGAAAAAGATATTACAAATCCAATTAACGTATATGGAAAATCTAAACTCTTAGGTGAAAAGTTTGTTAAAGAAAATTTAGATAATTATGTAATTGTAAGAACAAATATTTTTGGCATAGATGTGAATAATAGAGATTTTATTAGCAATATTGTTAAAAATTTGAAAAATCAAATACCAATGACAGGTTTTGATGATATTATTTATACGCCGCTTGAGGTATCAAATCTAAGTGAATTAATTAGTGAAATTACAATTACAGATTATTGTGGAATTATTCATTTATCTTCAAATACATCAATAAGTAAATTTCAATTTATTCTTGAAGTTGCAGATGTTTTTAATTTAGATAAAAATCTCGTAAAAAAAGGAACTAGTGAAGATGTACAATTTATAGCAAAACGCCCTAAAAATATTTCTCTGTCTAACAATAAAGCAAGTAATTTTCTTAAAACTCCAATAATACCATTAAAAGATTCATTAAAAAAATTGAAGATGGAATTCTAAAATTATATTAAAGTTCAAATTTGCCTTCTGTAGGTTTCTCATGGCCTTTACCCGACCAACCTTCCTCTTCTGAATATGATTCATAGTAAATTTGAAGCATTTTTCTTGAAACATCTTTTACAATGTATCTAACGCCATGTGTTGAACAAGGTCCATCTTGTAATATTGACATAGTATTATCAAGATTATAAGGTTCAAAAAACATTTTTGATTCATCTTCTTCAGATGCAAGAAAAGTTCCGCCTGGATCTCCTTTTTGCCATCCTTTAGAAAAATAAAAAAAGAGAATAAGTGTACTTGGACCATCGTTATGAGTATGAGGCATTTGAAATCCTCCTTTTTTCATCAACCCAAATCTAAAACTCTTTAATTTATTCACGGGTACTCCGGAAAATTCTCTTAATTTTCTAATAAATTCATCTGAAGATAAATAGCGATATAATTTATTCCACTGTTGATTTAATTTTGGGTCTTCGATAGATTCAGCATTTTCATTGTTTGTTACATCGTCCAGGTTGGCCCATCCACGATATAGTGTATTTTTTGAAAATTGAGTACTTTGTAACATGTCATTTTCTTCATCAGGATAACCATCGTGAAGTTTTTGATAAAAATCAGGTTTGAAAATATTTTCAACAAACATAAATTTAAACGGTTTATTATTTTTAAAATTCTCAGATTCAACCATAAATCTATCTAATTGAAAAACTTCATCAAAATTTTCTTCAGTCATTTTATTTGTTTTCCATTTCGAGAATGTCATTATTCATTTTGTACAAAACAGATGAAAGTATCATTTTATAATATTTTATAACTAATGGTTGTAATATTTTTGCTTTAAGATTTAATTTTAAATCTAATTGAAAAAATACTTTAGAACCAGAATCATTTTTTTCAAACATTGTAATAATTTTAGTTCCTTTAGCAGGTCCAGAAATAATTTTAGTAGTTAATTGATTAGAATTATCTTTTATGTGACTTGCTTGTTGAATAATTTTTTTTTTAAGTAGTGTACTAAAAATAATTGTTTCTTCAGTTATTGTTTCAATTTCATTTTTCTCAATAATTTTAACTGATTTGAGTTGATCTGGAAGATATTTTGGTAAATTTTCATAATCTTCAGATAGTTGCATTAATTGATTTGGCTGTGAAGGAAGATTTATTGAAAATTCTAAAGCAGTCACAAAAGCCATGTTTGATATTCATTATTAAAATCTTACCTCAATTTCATATTTTCTTCCAATTTTATTTTTCTTTAAAATCTTATTCAACAAAATACGAGAACAAAAAATTTAGTAAAACATATTTCTTATAATTAATTTACAAATTTAAAATTCTCAAGGCATCTTTAAATACGACCAAAAAATGTTTTTGTTAATTGCCTGATCGACCACGATTTATTCCAAAATCACTTTTTGAAAATATTGGAATTATCTATTATCTAATCCCTTATGTTGATGTAATCGACAATACGTTTGGTTTGATTTTTTCAATTTTAGTTGGGGTAAAAAACTATAAAGTCAAAATTAAAGGATATGAAGTTAATTTCAAAGCATCACAGTTTATGATAATGATGGATTTTATTGGTCTATTGAAGTATTGTGCTTCATATGAAATAACATCTGATCGAAAAATTCATCTAACAATAGATCTAATGAATACCTTCACAATTCCTCTAGATAATTTATCCATCGAAGATGAAAATCTAATTGAGACTTTATTTCGTGGTTCAAAATACGGTGCAAATTTTGAAACTAAAAAAATAGATTTTAAAGATTTTCGAGATAAAACATTAGTAATTACAGAATATAACGGAAAGAAAATAATTGAGACGTCACAAGGAATAAAATTTTATATTGATTCAATTCATCCAGGTAATTCAATAGGTGAAGCTTTTTGTCAGGAAATTCATACTATAAGAAACGATTATGACTATACAAATAAAATAATTGTAGATATCGGAGCGGAATGTGGAGATACTGCTTTGTTATATGCAAGCAAAGGTGCAAAAGTGTTTGCCTTTGAACCTATGAAAGCACATTATGATGCTATGATCCGAAACCTTAGTCTTAATCCTGAACTCGCAAAAAAAATTGTACCCATTAATGCTGCCATAGGAAAAGATGGAATGTTAAAGTTCTATCATTCAAATAGAGCAGACATTGCAGGGGTTTCATCATTTGTATATAATGCACATGGTGATAACGTCGTAGAATTTGATGTTGAAGGTTATAGTTTGTCATCTGCAATGAAAAAATTTAATATTTCTCACATTGATCTTTTAAAAACGGATTGCAAAGGATGCGAATTCTTTTTAACAGAAAAAGATTTAGAAAAAGTTGATCAAGTAAAATCAGAATATGATGCATTCAAATACACAAAACATAATCTTTCTGAATTCACAAAAGTATTAGACAACTCTGGATTCAAATACATGTTATATAGAACTAATCCCAATAGTGATCGTTATTCTACTGTAGTTTCAGGACATCTATATGCTAAAAAAATTAAAATTTAATCTAAAAAAATTAATGATTAAACATAATTGAATAGAGATATTTATCACCAATAAAAAATTTCAGTTATTATAATGCGAATTATTGATAAGATATCGGGATTAAAAAGTATAGGAATTATTGGAATTGGCAATATTACAGGTTCAGCTATTTCAGGATTATTTTGGATTTATCTTGCAGCATTACTGGGTGCAGAAAATTATGGTGAATTAGGTTATTACATATCCATAGCTGCTATAGCTTCATCAATTTCTTTTATGGGAGGACCAATGGCAATTACAGTCCTCACAGCTAAAAAAGTAAAAATAGAATCAACAATATTTCTATTATCCATATGCGGAAGTATAATTTCTGCCATAGTTTTATATTTTACATTTGTAAATATTGGATTATCTGTTTATGTTTTAGGTGCAGTTGTCTATAATTTAGCCACTGCAGAATTATTAGGAAGAAAATTTTATAAAAAATATTCAGCATATTTTATTTTACAAAAAATTCTTTTTGTTACATTTGCATTAATATTTTATTATATAATTGGCCCTGAAGGAGTCCTACTTGGGATTGGATTATCATTTTTACCATTTATAGAAAGAATCTATGCTGGTTTTAAATCTACAAAAATAAATTTTTGTTTGTTAAAAACTAAATGGAAATTTGTAACCAATAACTTTGTCTTGGATCTTAGTTGGATTGTAGAACGTCAAATTGATAAATTATTGATTGGTCCATTATTTGGATTTACAATTTTAGGAAATTATTATTTAGCAATACAAGTTCTTACTGTTTTAGCAGTTGTTCCAGAAATTGTTACAAAATATACTTTACCTGAAGATGCAAGTGGCACAAATACAAAAAAAATTAAACTTTTAACAGTAGGCTTTTCTATTATTCTAGCATTAGTTGGAGTATTCTTCATTCCCCAAATATTACCAATTTATTTTCCTGAATATACTGAATCCATAAATATTATTCCAATTATTTCAATAAGTATAATTCCTACTACCATTAGTACATTATACATTTCTCAATTTTTAGGAAAGGAAAAAAGTGGCCATATTGTTATAATAAGTGTTATATCATTTTTGATTTTAGCTGTAGGAATAGTTACTCTTGGACAAATATTTGGAATAATAGGATTAGCATATTCATTATTAATTTCAGATATTTTTAGAGCAATTATGTATTTTTTATTTACATATTTTGAGAAAAAACATGTTTAATCTTAATAAATTATATAAAAATATTATAAAGACAATAATTTAGGAATAATGTAAAATATGAAATATTGTACTAAATGTCTCTATCCCGATACAAAGCCTTTACTAGAATTTGATAAAAATGGAGTTTGTAGTGCATGTATCAACAGTGAAAAAAAAGAAACAATTGATTGGTTACAAAAAGAAAAAGATTTCAAAGAAATTCTTAAAAAATACAAAAGTAAAGATAAGAGAAATTATGATTGCATAATTCCCGTTAGTGGAGGTAAAGACTCAACATTTCAAGCTTATACAATGAAAGAAAGATTTGGATTAAATCCACTTGTTGTAAATTTACATCCTCTTGATCAAACTGATATTGGTAGAAAAAATCTTGAAAATCTTAAAAAATTAGGAGTTGATTGTATTGAATTTACTCCTAATCCAACAGTATATTCTAAATTAGCAAAATTTGGATTAATTGAATTAGGTGATTTTCAATGGCCAGAACATATTGGAATTTTTACAATACCAGTTCAAATCGCAGTAAAATTCAAAATACCTCTAATTATTTGGGGAGAAACATCTGAAGAATATGGTGTTGCCACAGAAAAACACCATGTCACATATTTCCTAGATAAGATTAAACCCGAAGATATGACACAACATGGATTTAAAACAGAAGAATTGATTCCATATATCTATCCTTCAAATGAAGAAATTAAGAAAGTTGGAATTATGGGAATTTTTCTTGGGTCATACATCAAATGGGATATCTTTAAGCAATTAGAGATAGTTAAAGAACTAGGATTTTTAGAAAATGAAGAAATAAAAGAAGGAACCTATGATAAATGGGAAAATATAGATGTGTATTTCACTGTTTTTCACGATTACTTTAAATTTTTGAAATATGGGTTTGGACGTGCAACGGATCATGCTTCAATTGAAATTCGACATGGAAGACTAACACGTAATGAAGGTATTGAATTAGTAAAAAAATATGAAGGAAAAATCCCTAAGAAGTATTTAGAAAAATTTCTTGATGCAGCAAATATATCAGAAAATGAATTTTGTGCTATTTGTGATAAATTTACAAATAAAGAAATTTTTCTAAAAAATCCTGATGGGTCAATAAAAAAAGATGATGAAAATAATATAATACTAAAAAATCCAGTAGTATGAATTAATATAATCACTAACAGAAAACAGATTTATTTTTATATATCAAATATGGGGGAAAAAAACTTGATAAAAAAATATTTATTCGTATCACATCATAAAAATTTCCAATCAAAGATATCTTATTAAAAAGATAACAAAATAGGCGTAAAAAAATAGCAATAATTATAATTTTTAATTAATTAAAAAGGAAACCGATAAAACAGACTGAATTGGACAAAAATTAAATGTTTGATGGTAAAAAAATTCTAATCACTGGAGGAACTGGAACATTAGGAAAAGCACTCACTAAACGACTTTTAGAAGAAAATATAGAAACTCTAAGAATTTTCAGTAGAGACGAATGGAAACAATTTCAAATGCAAAATGAGATCAGTGATGAAAGATTAAGATTTTTGATTGGTGATGTAAGAGACAAAGAAAGACTCTCTAGAGCAGTAGAAGACATAGATATTGTAATTCATACTGCGGCATTAAAACAAATTTCTACTGCAGAATACAATCCATTTGAAGCAGTAAAAACTAATGTTTATGGTTCACAAAATTTAATTGAATGTTGTTTAGATCATAATGTGGAAATAGTAGTAGGTATAGGTACAGATAAGGCGGTATCACCTTTGAATACATACGGTGCTTCTAAAATGTTAATGGAAAGATTATTTGTTTCAGCAAATTATTACAAGGGAAAAAGAAAAGCAAAATTTTTGTGTGTTAGATATGGAAATGTTTTAGGAAGTAGAGGATCATTATTACCAGTTATTGTTTCACAAATTCAGAAGGGGAAAGAAATAACGATTACAGATCCTGAAATGACAAGATTTAATATTTCTATGAATCAAGCTGTTGATTTAATATTTAGAGCAATAAAAAGTGGATTGGGTGGAGAAGTATTTGTTCCAAAATTAAAAGCTTATAGAGTAAAAGAGATGAAAGAAGCAATTTTGGAATTAATGGATGCAAGTAACAATGAAAAAAGAATTCCAGTAAGACCGGGAGAAAAATATCATGAAATTTTAATCAATAAAGAAGAATTCAGAAATGCATATGAAACAAATGAAGATTACATAATTTTTGAAAAACAAAGTCAAAATTATGACTACGGTGCAATAAATAATGTGGAAAAAACTAGTTTAAATGTAGATTATGGCTCAAACTCTGTAACAATTTTAACAAAAGAAGAAATTAAAAAAATTATAACAGATGAAAAATTAATTTTATAATTTCTAAATTAAAAAAATTATTAAAAGATTAGATTATCAGGATTATTTCCACCAATCTTTATTAGAAATATACCATTGAATTGTTTTTTCTAATCCTTCATCAAAATTTATTTTAGGTTTCCAGCCTAATTCCTCATAAATTTTTGTTGAATCTAAACTATATCTAGTATCTTCACCAGGTCTATTCTCAACAAATTGAATATTTTTATTAGATTTATTTAAAAATTCAAGAATTTTTGTAACAAGAGTTAGATTACTTACTTCATTAGATGAAGAAATATTATAAGATTCGCCACTTTTTCCTTTTTCTAAAACTAACATTATTGCTTTACAATGATCCTCAACATGTATCCAATCCCTGATACTTGCACCAGTTCCATATACTGGAATTTTTTTATTTTCATTACATAAACCGATAGCTTTTGGAATTAATTTTTCATTAAATTGACGTGGTCCATAATTATTTGTACATCTAGTAATTACTGCATCAACACCATATGTTTTCACATAAGAATTAATTAATAATTCAGCAGAAGCTTTAGTTGCAGAATATGGGCTAGATGGATTAAATCGAGTTTTTTCAGTAGCAGAGCCTTCTAAAATTGTTCCATATACTTCATCTGTAGATACATGTACCAATCTTTTTTTCTGGTTTTTTATAATATCTAAAATTGTAAATGTACCTAAAATATTTGAATTTAAAAATGGACTAGGATCAAGTATACTTCGATCAACATGACTTTCAGCTGCAAAATTTACAACACAATCACATTCAGAAATTAAATTTTCAATTAATTTTTTATCAGTAATATCACCTTTTACAAAAGAATATTTTGGTGAATTTTCTACTTCAATTAAATTATAATGATTTGAGCCATAAAATTCTGCATCTATATTTAAAATTTCATACTTAGTATTTTTTAAAGCATCAAGAATAAAATTACTTCCAATAAAACCTAAACCACCAGTTACCAATAATTTCATTATTAATTCAAATAACTCCAGTCATATGGTCTTTTTATTACTTATGAGAGAAAAGTTCAAAATAATCAATAATTATCTAATTTTTTTTAATTATTTAAATAATTAAGAAAATATTTAGACCGTGAATTATACAAAAATAATATGAATAAAAAAATTAATGTTGCATTTATTTATAAAAAATCAAATCAATTGTTATTTCCAAATAATTATGATACAACATATTATCATTTTTTTATGAATGCATTAAAAAGGAATTCTCGAATTAAAGTGGATTATTTTAATGCAGAAAATAAAATGGATGTAAGAAAATTAAAAGGAAATTATGATATTATTTTATTATATGAAAATTGGAATGGTGGTTCTCCAGATGAATTAATTGGAATTGATGAGTTAGACATTCCAGTAATTTCTAGATGTGGAGATTTTCATGCTGCAAAAAAATACAACACCATAAGTTTTCATGATAAGTATAAAATTGATTATTATTTTGGATTTAACACAAAAAAATTATTTCATCAATTTTATCCTAAAAATTTTAAATATAAAACAGTAATTTATGGTTTAGAATCTTCATTATATCAAAATGTATTACCTTTTGAAAAAAGAATAAAAAATAAAATATTGAATTCAGGTGCAGTAGGTAAAGATAATTTGTATACTAAATTAATGAATAAATTCAAACCAATTCACGGTAATCCCTACTATGAATACAAATTAAGAAAATTATGTACTAAACTTGGATATGTAGATTATACACCAACTTTAGATCATGAATTTATTGGTGATAAATATCCAAAATTATTAGAAAAATATCAAGCATCTATTGCATCTACAACATTTGGACCTACAATAAAATATTGGGAAATTCCAGCAGCTGGATGTCTTACATTTATGGAAATCACTGAAAAAAATGGAGGTGCATATTTAGGATATACAGATAATGAAACTGCAATTTTTATTAATGAAGATAATTATGAAGATAAATTTAAAGAATTTATTAAAAATCCAAATAATCCAAAATGGAAAAAAATAGCAGATAATGGACGAAAATATGCTTTAGAAAATTTGAATAATGATAAAGCTGTAAATTCTTTAGTAGATTTAATGGAAGAATTACTGTAAATACAAATTCTAATTAACAACAAAATTTTCTTTATTGTAAAGATATTGAAAGCTGTAATTTTAGCAGGGGGTTTTGGTACTAGAATCTCAGAAGAATCACACCTAAAACCAAAACCAATGATTGAGATAGGTGGAAAGCCAATACTTTGGCATATTTTGAAAATTTATTCACATTATGGAATTAATGATTTTGTTATTTGTTGTGGTTACAAAGGTCATATTATAAAAGAATATTTTGAAGATTTAAAATCAAAATCATGGAATGTTCAAACTATTGATACTGGTTTAAAAACTATGACAGGAGGCAGATTAAAAAGGATTGAGAATGAAATTGATGATACGTTTTGTATGACATATGGGGATGGTGTTAGTGATGTAAATATCAACAATCTAATTTCCTTTCATCAAAAAACAAAATTAATAGGTACACTTACAGCAATTCACCCTCCAGAAAGATTTGGAGTTTTAGAGTTATCAGGGGATTACATAACAGAATTTCATGAGAAACATAGAGGAGAAAAATCATGGATAAATGGTGGATATTTTGTCTTTGAGAAAGAAATTTTTGATTACATAAAAAATGAGGATTCTACCACATTAGAAAGAGGGCCTTTGGAAAGATTAGTAAGTGAAAAAGAATTAGCCGCATTTAAACATGAAGGTTTTTGGCATCCAATGGACACACTAAGAGATAAGAAACACTTAGAAAAACTATGGTTATCAGGTAATGCACTTTGGAAAAAATGGTAATCAATTCAAACTTCTGGAAAAATAAAAAAGTCCTTTTAACAGGACATACAGGATTTAAAGGTAGTTGGTTATCAATATGGCTAAAAAAATTGGAAGTTGAATTAATTGGATTTTCAAAAGACATACCTACAGAACCAAGTTTATTTAAATTAGCAGAAGTTTCGGAAAACATGATATCCATCATAGGGAATATTAAGAATTTTCCACTGATTCAAAAAACAATTCAAGAAAATCAGCCAGATATAATTATACATATGGCAGCTCAATCACTTGTCAGAAAATCATATGAGGATCCATTAGAGACATTTTCTACTAACATTATGGGAACTGCTAATGTGTTGGAAGCAATAAAAATGTCAGAAAAAACAAGAGTTGTAATTAATGTGACCAGCGATAAATGCTACGAAAATAATGGTATGGAAGAAAAATTTTCAGAAAATTCACCTATGGGAGGATATGATCCATATAGTAGCAGTAAAGGTTGTTCAGAATTAATTACATCTGCATTTAAAAATTCATTTTATAATTCAAAAAAATTTGATTCACATAAAGTAGCATTATCCACTGTAAGAGCAGGAAATGTAATTGGTGGTGGAGATTGGGCAAAAGATAGATTGATACCAGATATAATAGATAGTATATCAAAAAAGATTCCTACTCAAATAAGAAATACAAATTCGGTGAGACCATGGCAATTTGTATTAGAACCTCTAAATGGTTATTTACTTTTGGCAGAGAGAATGTGGGAAAAAGAGAATAAATTTTCTGAAGCATGGAATTTTGGTCCAAATGATGAAGGTTGTAAATCAGTTAAATGGATTCTAGGAAAAATTTCAAAAGAATGGGGTGAAAAATTTTTCTGGGAAGAAGATCATAAAGAGAATCCACATGAAACTTCTATTTTGAAATTAGATTGTAAAAAGGCAAAAGAAAGACTGGGATGGGAAACTAAATTGAATATCAATGAAGCATTAGAATGGACTATTAATTGGTACAAGAAATTTTTGGAGAATTCAAATATGAAAGAATATACGAAAAAACAAATTGAAGAATTTGAATCAAGGTAAATAAGAAAAATTTATGTATGTTTTCTAATTTAAGTAGAAATTAGATTATGAAATTTTATGAAACAGAACTAAAAGGAGCATATATTATTGAATTAGAAAAATTAGGACGATAGAGGTTTTTTTACTAGAGTGTGGGACAAGAAAATTATGCAAGATCAAGGACTAAAATCAGATCTAGTTCAAATGAGTTTTTCATTTAGTAAGAAAAAAGGAACATTACGAGGTATGCATTTTCAAAAAGAACCATTTCGGGAAGTAAAAATTGTTAAATGTATTCAGGGAAAAATTTTTGATGTCATAATAGATTTACGTGTTGAATCTAAAACATACAAAAAATGGATTGGAGTAGAATTAAGTGCAGATAAACAAAAAATGATTTATGTTCCAGAAGGATTTGCACATGGATTTCAAACTCTAGAAGAAAATACACATGTATTGTATCAGATGTCAAATTGGTTTTCACCTGAACACGAAAAAGGAATAAGATGGGATGATAAAGATTTTAACATTAAATGGCCAATCACAGATTTAATAATTTCTAAAAAAGATCTTTCACATAAGAAAGAAGAGTGTTAAGAAATAAGATATGATTTTGATAATAGGAGGTAGTGGATTTTTAGGATATTATTTACATCAAAGTTTAAGGAAATTAGAAGAAAAAGTAATTTCCACATATAATAAAACTATGATTGATGAAGAAAATTTTTATGAATTAGATGTACGGAAAGTGGACGATGTAAGTAAATTTCTAATAAAGTATAAACCTAGAATTTTAATTTATGCTGTAGGAATTACAGATGTGGATTTATGTGAGAGAGATAAAAAATTAGCAAAAGCAATTAATGTTGAAGGAATAAAAAATATTATAGAGCATATAAGAGATACAGGTAGTAAGATTATTTATTTTTCAACATCTTTTGTTTTTGATGGAACAAAGAAATTTTATTTAGAAACCGATGAACCAAATCCAATATCATATTATGGGGAGAGTAAGTTACAAGGGGAGAAAATTGTACAAGATTCAGGATTACCTTATGCAATAATACGAACAGATCAGCCATATGGATGGAAAAAAGATTGGCATCATACAAATTCTATGCTAAGAATTATAGAAAAATTAGAAAAAAATATCACATATAATGAAATTATTGATTGGTATAACACACCAACTTCAATAGAAGATATTGTAAAGATGACTAGAAAATTGTTAGAGAATAATTGTGAAGGTATTTTTCATATTGTAAGTGATGATTTTCTAAGTAGAGTTGAATTTGCAGAAGTTGTTGTAGAAGTTTTTGGATTAAACAAAAACAATATTAAAAAAATTCATTCTGATGAATTAAAATTATCAGCAAAACGACCAAATGTAAGACTTAAAAATTCAAAAAAAGTAGATTTGAAAATGGATATATCTAATGTATTTGAAGGATTAAAAAAGATGAAAGAGATGAGGACATAATTGGGAATTAAAAATGTGAGAGATATTGGGAAAAAAATATACAAAAATAATCCCTCAATTCAGCCATTTATAGACACATTAAGAAAGAAAGAACCACAAAAAGCAAAATTTTCTGGGTGGGGAATGACAACAGAACATGAACATCCATGGAATGATAATTTTCAAGGAAATGTCTTTAGAAATGCATGTAAGGAGATAGTAAAAGAATTTGATTTTACAGATGGAGAAATTACTACAGGAATATACATTGACAGATTAGATTCACTTCGATGGAGACATTGGAATATTTCATATGCAACAAGATTTGCTTTGGAGTTCGCAGATACAGATCAGTTTAATTTTGTTGAGTGTGGTGTTGCAGATGGAGCTTCATCTTTTTTCTTATTAAGCGAAGTAGATTCAAAAAAAGAAATCGAAGGAAGAACTTCATTACATCTTTATGATTCATGGGATACAATGAGAACAAATGATTTATCAAAAAAAGAAAAAGGGATCTTAGAAGGAAGATACAAAGAATTAGAAATGAAAAGGACAGAAAGAAATCTTTCAAAATTTAAAACGTCAATAGTTTTTCATAAAGGCTACATTCCAGAATCATTAAATAAAAAACCAGATGCGCCAAATTCAATTTGTTTTTTACATATTGATCTAAACTCATCAAAAGCAACAATAGAAGCATTAGAATTTTTTTATTCACGTCTGGTAAAAGGAGGAGTAATTTTATTTGATGATTATGCAGGTGAAGGTTTTGAAGAAACAAAAGAAATAGTAGATGAATTTTTCAGTAATAAATCAGGGATTTTGGAAAAAAATCCTACAGGTCAAGCAATTTATTATATTAATTAACATAAAAACAGATATGAATAATTTAAGAAAATTTTTGCCAATTTATAAAAAATTAATTAATTACTTTGCTAACGGAAAAGGATATGGTAAAAAGAAGTCTGTGAAGAGAATTCTATCAGTGATTGATTCTATTTTTCAAAGTAATTTTGCTGAAGTAAGAGGACAGAAAATGTATCTAATAAAAGGATTTGAAGAGTATTCTACTGAAGAAGTTTATGGTGCTCTAGATACAGAAATTGTTGAGTCTTTAATCAAACCAAATGATTTTGTTGTAGACATAGGAGCAGCTATTGGATACTTTACATTAATTTTTGGAAGATTGGTGGGTAAAGATGGATTAGTAATTGCTTTTGAACCAAAAGAAGATAGATTTGTAACACTTAAAAAAAATGTAAATATTAATAATTTTAATAATATTAAGTTAGAAAATAAAGCAATTTTAAATGAAAGTGGAACTTCAACCTTTTTTTCATTAAGTGATGGTGCAGGATTACATTTCGCAGGTGATAATGATGAATTTATTAATAAAGAAAATGACTATGAACAAAAAATTCCAAAAAAAGTATCAACTGTTAATTTAGATAAATATTTAAAAGAATTAGGAATTTTAGAAAAAATTTCTTTCATAAAAATTGATGTTGATGGTCCAGAATTAATTGTGTTACAAAGTTCTGAGTTACTTCTAAAGAACAAAAATCTCAAAATTTTAATCGAATGGGATTTAATTTCATCTGAACGTTCAAAATGTAAGCCAGAGGTTCTAGTTGAACTTTTATTTGATAATGATTTTAAAGTTTTTTATCCAAATTATAAAGAAAAAAAATATTTTCAAGTGTCGAAAAATGAATTATTAAAATTAAAACCAAATAATGAGACAATTAATCTTTTATGTGTAAAAGATTTATCGGTTATAAAGAATAATAATTATTTTAAAGTTTGATTTGAAAATAGAATTATGGATAGAATTATAGTTTTAGTAGAAAGTAAATTAAACAAAATATTATATACAATAATTAGTATTTAATAAAAAATGAATGTAAATAATAAGACTAGAATTACCGTAGGTATTCCAGTATATAATTCGGAAAGGAGTATTAAAAAACGGATTGAGGAAATAAATTCTCAAACATTTCAGGATTTCAGTATAGTGATTTCAGATAATGCATCAACAGACAAAACTAGAGAAATTTGTGAAGAAATTTCTAAAAATGATGAAAGAATTACTGTATTTCATCAGGAAAAAAATAGAGGGCAGTATTGGAATTTTAATTTTGTTTTGAATAAAGCTGAAACAGAATATTTTGTAATGGCAACAGGGGATGACATATGGAGTAAAAACTTTTTAGAAAATAATATAAAATTTTTAGAAACAAACAAGCAATTTACAGGTAGTATAGGAGAAGTAAGTCTATTCCATAGAAATGGAGAAAATATAGAAGTAATTAGGAATACTAAAAAATTTGAATATGTAATGCCAGTAAATGGGGAATTTGAGAAAAAATTATCCTCATATTTGAGATATAGTATGGGAACACAATTTTATTCAATTTTTAGAACTAAAGATATTAAATTTGCAAATTTTTTTAAAAATAATTCAAATTATGGTATGTGGCAATCTGATTTTGCAACAATATTGAAGATATTAAAAAAAGGGGAATTAAATGTGGATGTGAAATCATTTTATTATAAAGAAATAAGCAATAAATCAAAATCCATTATACATTATATGAAAAAAATGGAATTTTCAAATAATGAAATATTATTTTCAGAATTAATATTTTCATCTTGGTTTTTAAAAGAATTTGGCATAAAAGAATATTTTAAAAATTTACATGTGTTGCTATTTTATAATATAAAATGGTTGAGAAGTATTCTGGGAGAAATTACTCGAATGTGTAAAAGATTAATTTTTGGACAAGAAAAGTATTGGTAATTAAATTATTTTTTTAAAAAGATTTCAATTACTGTTTCATCCCAAATTTTTCCAGTAGAATCTTTATTTTCTTGTTTTCGAATTAAAAATTCATCCTCAGATAAACCTGAATCTAATAGAACCTGTTTTGTTTTTGTAACTGACAAATCATTATAATAACAATGATCATTATCTCTCCAATTCATTTTATGATCAATTAAATTTGGAAAAAATCCTCGATATGCATTAACATAAGCATATTTTCCACACAATTTTACAATTCTTCGTAAAAATTCATCAATATCATAAACATGATCTATAACAGCATGAGAGTAAACAAGATCATATTTTTTATCTAAATTCATTTTAATGAAATCACCTTGAATAAATTCAAAATCTGAATTTTGTTTACAAAATTCAATATTTGGTTTTGAAAAATCTAATCCAGTGTATTTTTTCCCAACAAACAGGTTCTTTTGTTGAATAGGATAAACACCAGTTCCACAACCAACTTCTAAAATTGTTGTTACATCATTCTGAGAATTAAGGTATTTTTGAAAATCTTTATGAAGTTCTGTATTTTCATCATGTATTTCATTATACCATGTTTTGTCCGCTTTTCCCCATTGTTCATTACCGTACTCAGATTTACCAATAATGCCAATTTTTAAATTTCTAAAAATAGTTTTTGAAATTGCTTTAATATCCACATAAATTTTTTATTTAAGCACTATATGAATAAAGTGTAACTGTAATAGGATTAATTAAAATGTAAAAAAATAGTAAAATATTGAAAATATTAATTGCTGTATATAAAAATAGATTCAAATATTTACAACCATTTGCAAAATGGTTATTAAAATATAATATTGAATCGAAAATTA
>Ga0114997_10002177_pt1 | contig 15919 bp, 18 predicted proteins | sample ArcticOcean_MG_C_2_FD_87045 | JGI IMG/M metagenome (GOLD analysis project Ga0114997, IMG submission 87045) | Marine microbial communities from western Arctic Ocean - ArcticOcean_MG_CB4_136 | ecosystem: Environmental > Aquatic > Marine > Oceanic | place: Arctic Ocean: Canada Basin | collected... | reverse complement strand
TTATAGCAAACTTGATCCTGATTTAATTAAAGAACGTGCAAAATTAGTAAATAGTAATGAGAAATTCTCTCAAAATGTTTTAAATGCACTAAGAGAAACTGCCGAAGAAAAAGCACAATTTGACTCACAAGTAGATCTACTTGCCGAAGAAACAATTTATAAAAAATTTACACCTCAAAAAGATACAGCTTTATTTCCAAAGTGGCATGCCGCTTCTTGGAAAGATAAATTAACCTTACTAGATAAATTTGAAGATGAAAGAATGGTGAGCTTTGGAAAAAAAATAATTTATCAAGAATCACCCGAAACATTACCAGCAGATATGCTTAAAACTATAAAAAGAGGGATAGCTGAGAGAATATTAAGTGATGAGAAAGAGAAATGGTGGACATGTAAGGAGTTTTACTTTGAGTGTGATAATTTAAGGGACCGATATACCAACGAAAAAGATGAGAAAAAGCTTAAGTTTTTAGATGAAATTAATGAATTCGTTGAAGGTATACAAAAAAAATATGAGCAAGCCTAACTATATTGTGAGTTAATTAAGAAAATACTTTTTTACACATTGAATAATAACTTGAATCAAATATATAAGATCTATTATGGCAACAGTAAGTGTAACAGATGATAATTTTGATGTAGAAGTTTTAAAATCTTCAAAACCAATTGTGGTTGATTTTTGGGCTGAATGGTGTGGACCATGCGTAAGTATTGCGCCGACATTAGAACAGATTTCTGATGAAATGGCAGATCAAGTTATAATTGCAAAACACAATATTGATAATGAGCCAAACACTCCAACCAAATATGGTGTAAGAGGAATTCCTACAATGTTATTGTTTAAGGATGGAAAATTAAAATCAACCAAAGTTGGTGCAACACCTAAGTCAGATATTGTTTCTTGGATTAAAGAAAATATCTAATTTAAGTTTAGAATTTCTCCTGCAAGATACAAAGATCCTGTAATTAGAATAATATCATTTTCTTGGAGTTTGATAGAAGAGATAGCCTCTTGTACAGATTCTTTATATTTAACATTTTTAAATTTACTAATTTTATTCTTTAAATCATTTCCTTTAATAGCATTTGTCTGATTAGGAATGTCTATTGTTGTTAAAGTTTCAATATTTTTAAAGTGATTAAAATATTCATTATGATCTTTGTTAGCCATCATTCCTAAAATGATATGTTTTCTACAATTCAAACTTTGAAGGTGTTGGTTTAATACAGAGGCTCCCAGTGGGTTATGTGATCCATCTACATATAACTGATTATTTTTAACTAAATCTTTTAGCTTACCCTCTTTAATTTCTTGTAGTCGTGCAATACTTTCAATTTTAGTAATACCACTTTTTATATGTTCGTCAGTTATTTTGTAATCTGTTAATTGCCTTACAGTTGCAATAGCAGTTGAAACATTTTCTAGCTGAAATTCACCAGGTAGATTTGGTTTAGGTAGTTTTATTCCACCAAATTCATCCTCAAAATAAAAAAAATTATTCTCTTTTAATGTAAAACTATAATCTTTATTAAAAATTATTTTTTTAGATTTATTTTTATCAACAGTATTTTCAATATGTTTAATGATTTTATTTGAGCTTTGTTTTGCAACAATGATTTTTGAATTTAATAGAGATGAAGTTTTTTCAAATATAATTTTTTCTATTGTTTGTTCTTTATTTGGTAGCCAATCCAAGTGATCAAGTCCAATCGTTGTTACAATACTTGCTAGATTTGTTTTTAAAACATTAGTTGCATCAAATCTGTGAAATAGGCCAGACTCTATTAAGTTAATGTTCTCAGGATAATTTTTTGAATGATAGAAATAAGCAACTGTTAAAATTTCAAAGAAAGTAATTTGTTCTCCATTATTTATATCTTCTACTTCTGTCAGTAAGTTTCCAAGTTCATCATCAGTTAGAGACTTATTGTTAAAGATAAACCTTTCATTAATATTTTGGATATGGGGGCTTGTATAAATATTACACTTATAACTAGCATTCTTAAGAATAGCATAGAGAGCTTGAATGGTTGAGTATTTTCCATTTGTTCCAACAATTGAAATACAATTAATTTGATCTTGTGGGTTTCCTAGTTTTTGACAAAGATTTTTAGTTCGATCTAAGCTTAGATCAATTTCTTTAGGATGCAGCTTTTGTAAGCGTTCTACTATCTTCTGAAGTTTCATTTGTTAATGAATTTATAGCAGAATTTTTCTTTAACAATATTGATAATAATGTGCCTATTTTATCTCTTAAGTCTTTTCTTTCAACTATTAAATCTATAAAACCAGTTTTTTCAACATACTCACTTCTTTGAAACCCTTCTGGTAATTTTTCTCTTACAGTTCCCTGTATAACTCTAGCTCCAGCAAAAGCGATAAGAGCTCCCGGTTCTGCTAAATGAAGATCACCTAACATTGCATAAGATGCAGTAATTCCTCCAGCAGTTGGATCTGTTAGTACAACAATGTAAGGTAAATTATTTTTTTTAAGTTCGTTAATTGCTAAAGTAGTTCTCGTCATTTGTGAAAGTGAAATTAAGGACTCCATCATTCTCATTCCACCACCAGATGTGAAAACTATAAAAGGTTGCTGGTTTTCGATTGCATGTTGAATTCCATATAAAAAAGCCTCACCTTCAGCTGCACCGATTGAACCACCAATAAAATTAAAATCTGATGCAATAGCTGTAGTGCCAATATTATTAATATTAGTTTTTACAACCATCATTCCACAGTCCATACCAGTTTTTTTTCTAGCAGACTTTAATCTATCTTTATATGACTTAGAGTCTGACCAGTTTAAGGGATCTTCTTGTGGAATAGGTGTTTTTAAAATTTCATAATTATTTTTTCCAAAAACTATATCAAATCTTTGTTTGCAATTAAGTTTATGATGTTTATTACAAGATGGGCATACCCATAAACTATCTTCTAAATCTTTTTTTAAAATTGGTCCCTTGCAACAAGAAGTCCAGTCGCTATTATCAATTTCTTCTTTACTGGCACGTTTTCTTATTTCTCTTTTGATTTTTTCGCCAAATTTTAAAGCTTTAGTTATCCAGTTCATGCTAATTTTTTTTTTAATCTTTTAACAATATTAGTTACATTTGTGACGGGATTTTGTCTTTTTTCAATTGATTTCGAAATTTCTTTACATAAAGCGCTACCAACGACTAATCCATCAGCTTTTTTTAAAAAACCAATAGTTTTTTCTGTAATACCAAAGCCAATAACAATATTTTTATTTTTATTTAAATTTTTGATCTTGTTATATCTTTTAATGATTTTGCTGGGAGAAACTTTTAACTTTCCACCTGTTGTTGATAGCATGCTTATATAATACACCATATCATGAGAGTCTTGTATAATTTTTTTCATTCTTATTTTCGAGGTAGTGGGAGATATTAATTGAATAAAACTGATATTTTTTTTCTTACATTTTTTAGCAAAAATTTTATTTTCAGGGTAAGGTAGATCAACTACAATTAATCCATCAACACCTACTTTGTTGCAAGTATTAATAAAGTTGTTGTCACCATATTGATAAATTATATTGTAATAACCCATTAATATTACTGGTTTATTTTTTATTGATTTTTTAAAATTTTTAACTATGGAAAATACATCTTTAATTTTAATTCCTTTTTTTAAAGCTCGATAAGCACTTGATTGAATTTGTCCACCATCAGCAATTGGTGTGTTGTGTGGAAATCCTATTTCACAAATATCTGCATAAGTTGAGATTGATTTTAATATTTCTATAGATTTTTTTTTACTATTATCTCCAGCAACCGTGTAAGTAAGTAAAGCAGGCCTATTTTCTTTTTTAGTTCTTTTAAAAGTTAAATTGATTAATGAAGAGTTCATTTAATGTGTCTCAATCTTGCTTTTAAAATATCTCTATCTTTTTTTGCGTCACCACATGAATTAACTATAATTATTGTATCTTTGCTTAATTTTGGAGCTATTGCTATTGCTTCAGCGAAAGCATGACTTGGTTCTAAGCTAGGGTTTATTTTTTCAAGTTTAGTCACTAGGCTATATGCTTTTAAAGCATCTTCATCATTTACAGATGTATATCTTGCTCTTTTAACATCTTTTAAAAAACAATGAATAGGAGACACGCCTGGGTAATCTAATCCTGCTGAAATAGATTCAGTTTCATTAATTTGTCCTTCGGTATTTTGACAAACATATGCAGCGGCTCCATGTAAAATTCCAAGTTTTGCATTATTTGTTAATGGCGCTGCATGCAATTTAGAATTTTTAGGTCCACCAGCTTCAACCCCTATTAATTCAATTTGTTTTTTATCATAATCAATAAATTCACTCCAAAGGCCATAAGCAGAACTCCCACCTCCAACACAATTAATTAATTTTATTTTTTTTGGAATTTTTTTAAATTCTGATTTAATTTGAAGTTTTAACTCTCTTGAGATTTGAGCTGTACTCCAGCCACATATTTTGACAAATATATTTGGTCCAACAGTTGATCCAACACACATGTGAGTATTATCACAGTTTGAAACCCAGTATCTCATACATTCACTAACCGCATCAACTAAGGTTTGACTGCCTGAATGAACAGGCACAACTTCAGCTCCATTTTTTCTCATAGCATCAACGTTGGGTTTTTGTCGCTTTATATCCTTTACACCCATAAATATTTTACATTTCATTCCAAATTTTTTAGCAGCCATACTCAACATTTTTCCAGCATAGCCAGCACCCGTATCTCCAACAATAAATTTTTTTCCAGCTTTTTTAGCAATAAGGCAGTGAACCGTTGCATTATAGATTTTATGTGCACCTCCGTTTGCCTCAGATACCATCTTAGCCCATATCTGAGCACCACCCAGATGATTTGACAAGTTTTGAAGTTTTATAAATGAAGTAGGGGTACCAATATAATTTTTAAAGTAATAATCCCGCTGTTTGATAAATTTTTTGTTATGTCTGAGTTTTTCAAAAAGATCTGTTAAATCTTCAACAGGTTTTTTTAAAGTTTCAGGTATAAAGTTTCCTCCGAATTTACCACCCCAAAAACCGTTTTTATCGTGCTGATCAATTAAAGGAATTTGTTTTTTAAGTTTCATTATTAACTTGTTTAATTTTTTTTAAAAAAAAATTGATTTTTGAAATATCTTTTAATCCAGAAGTTTCTAGACCTCCAGAAATATCTATAATATCTGCTATTTCTTTATAATTTTCAAGGTTGTCTTTCACTTGAATATTGCCTGCTAGCATAATTTCTTTATTAATTTTTAAACCTTTAATTAACTTATGATCGAAGGATAGGCTTTTTTCATAACCCAAGCTATCAAATAAATATATATCAGCTATATCTTTATAATTTTGATATTTTAAAACATCACTCAAATTATTTACTGAAATTGCAACAATAATTTTTTTTTTATATTTTTTTTTAATAGAATTAATTTCTATTGGTGTGCAATTATAAATTTGATAAAAATCAAATGGTAAGTCTTTTATTTTTTCTAGAATAATTTCATCTGGTTTTACTAAAACCGCAACATACTTAGTAGTTTTTTTATCAATTCTTAAAATTTTTTTAAGTTTATTATGTTCAACAAATCTTTTAGATTTTGGATAGTTAACAATAAAACCAATATACTGAGGTGGGTGAGTGTGATTGGTTAAATATTCTAAAGTGTTGGAGTCAGATATTCCACAAATTTTTGATTTCATCTACTCTATGGATGAAAGTATATTTTTTATATTTTGTTTTGGATCACCTTTAGTGATAGGTCGACCAATTATCAAACAATCACTACCTGCTTTAATGGCCTCATTGGCACTCATAGTTCTTTTTTGATCGTCATTTACGCTTCCTATTCTTATACCTGGTGTAAAACATTTTAGGTTGGGTGCGATTTCTTTAATCATCTTAATTTCTAAGGGACTACAAATAACACCATAGAGCTTTGCATCTGATGCAATTTTAACTAATTTTTTAACCTGATCTTCAACTTTATTATTAAAGCCTAAGTTTTCTAAGTCTTCATCATTAAAACTAGTCAAAACAGAAACACCTAATAGATTTAAGTTTATTTTTCTAGCAACTTCATTTGCGGCACTAAGTGCATCTAATCCATTAAGTAGATGAACAGTAGCATATGTGACATTTAAATCTTTTAGCGATCTTATTGACTCAATTAATGTATTTTTAATATCAAAAAATTTGCCATCATAAAAAATAGGTTTTTTAAAATTTGAAAGTTCTCTTATCTCTTCAGGACTTCTTTGAGTAATATATTGTAGTCCTATCTTAATTCCTGAAATATCCTCATGAATTAATTCTAATAAGCTTACTATTTCATTTTGAGTTGATACATCGCAGGCTACAAAAATATTTTTATTGCTCATTATTCAATTTTTTAAACATTTCTTTCGACATTTTAAAGTGAATTGTTTTTTTTTGAGGTGTGTTAACTTTTTCACCTGTTTTTGGATTTCTGCTAATTCTTGCTTTTTGTATATTTGTTAAGAAAATTCCAAATCCTCTTAATTCCACACGGTCGCCCCTCTTTAGAGCTTTTTTAATTTCTAATAAAATTATAGAAACTAGCAAAGTTAAGTCTTTTTTTAGAAAATTTGGATAAGAGTCTGAAAGTTTTTTTAGGAGCTTTGATTTTACAATAGCCAATTTTTTTTAATCTTCTTTTTTCTTTTTATCTTTTTTTTCTAATGCATCTGATAAAGATGAAAAAGGAAGGTTTTTACCTGATAATGGAGATGAAAATTTACTTACGGCATCTTTATTTTGTATTTCTTCTAAAAGTTTAATGCTTAATACAACTTTTCTTTTTTCAAAATCTAGTTCCGCTATAGCGCAATCTATTCTTTCTCCACCAGTAAATCTAGAAGGTCTTGCGTCTGCAGCATTAATGGCTATTTGAGATTTTTTAATAATAAAATCCATCTCACAACCCTCAGGTTTAACAACTAACCCCTTATTATCAGATGATATAATTTTTACTGTGATTGTATCTTTAACTTTTTTCTCTTTAAACCAACTAAAAGGATCTGGTTGTGTTTGTCGGAAACCAACTCTAATTTTTTGATCTGCAACTTTAATTTCTAATACTTTTACTTTTAACTTGTCACCTTTTTTATATTTTTCTAATTCTTCTTCACCGTTATTTGAGTATGTAAGATCATTACAGTGGCAAAAAGCATCAATATCTAAACCTTCAACCTTTAAGAACATAGAATATTCATTTTTACTTACCACTTCTCCTTCAACCTCTGTACCAACTGGGTATTTTTTTTCAAAAGTAGCAAAGGGATTATCCATAGTTAGTCGATGAGATATTGCAACTCTTCTTTTTTCTTTATCTATCTCAGTAATTATACAATCAATCTCATCACCCACTGTAAGCATCTTTTTTGCTGTAATATTTTTTTTTGTCCAGCTTAATTCACTTGAGTGTAGCAGCGTTGAAAGACCTGCCTCTAATTCACAAAATGCTCCAAAATCCATCAATTTAACAACCTTCACTTTATACACTTTGTTCAGTTCATAATTTGAAATATGTTCAAATGGGTCTGGTGAAAGTTGTTTTACTGAACATCCAATCTGCAATTTTTCTTTATCAACAGAAATAACTAGTAGATCATGTTTTTCAGCTATATTAAAAACTTCATCAGGATGATTTACTCGAGAGTATGAGATTTCTTGAAGATGAACTAAAACATCAATCTCACCGTTAACACTAAAGAAACAACCGAAAGAACTATAACCTTTAACTTCAGCATCTTTAATAACATCACCAACTTTAAATTTTTCAACTATTTTTGCTTTATCTTCTTTTTTAAAAGAAGAAATAATTTGTCTTCTAGAAACGCATGCATTTCCTCTTACTTTATCTAATTTAATTAGTGCAAATTTTTGAGGTTCATTCATTAAATGACCAATATCTTTTAGAGGCTTGTCACTTATTTGAGATCCTGGCAAAAACATTAATGATCCTGTATCAATATGTTCCACGATACATCCGCCTTTACAACGTGAAGTAATTTTTCCCATAATAGGTTCGTTCTTCTCATAAGCTTCTACGAGCTTATCCCATCCTTGTATTTTTGCTGCTTTAGAGGCCGAAACTAAAACTTCACCATTTTTGTCTTCAATTCTTTCAAGTAATACATGAATTTTTTCACCAATTTTAACTTTTTCGATTAGACCCATGCTTTTCAATTCATTAATATCTAGTACTGGTTCACTTTTTAAACCTTCAATAAATAAAAATACAAATTTGTTAGTAATTTTATTAACTTTGCCCTCAATAATTTTTCCTTCTTCAATTTTTGTTTTGGAAAGTTGGCTATTTAATAGTTGTTCAAATTCTTTTGAGGCAGGGTTTGATAGGTCTTGATAAATTTCCATTAAGTATTAATTTTTTTATCTATAATTTGTTTTATTTTTAAAAAGCATGATCTTTTAGTTAAATTCGTTGTATTAATCAACAATGAATCTTTAGTTTTTTTGAGTGGAGATATTTTTCTATTATAGTCACTTTTATCACGTTTTTGGATGCTTTTCAGCACTTCTTTGAAGGAGATCTTTTTATTTAATGTTTTTAGCTCTTTATATCTTCTTAAAGCTCTCACTTTTGTATTAGCAGTTATAAAAAATTTAAAATTCGCATCTGGTACAATTTTGTAAGTAATATCTCTTCCATCTAAGCAAGAACCATTATATTTTTTTGGTGGGTAGTAAGCACTTTTTATTTGAAAGGCATGAACTAGTTTTCTTATTTTTTTATCTTTAGCTATTATAGATGCCAAGGTCCCAATTTCATCAGATAAAAGTTTTTTATTTTGTAAATCTTTCATTGTTAATTTTTTCATTTCTTTTTTAATTAATGCGTGGCTATATTTTGAATGTTGGTTAAGTTTAATATTTGCAATTAATCGGTAAATTTTACCAGTATCTAAGTAAAAAAGATTATAATGTTTAGAAATTAATTTTGCTTGTGTTCCTGCTCCAGCCGCAGCAGGTGAGTCAATTGCAATTTTTAAAAAAATTTTTTTATTTTTTTTCATATTAATCTATCTTTAATTCAATTGTTTTATTATTTTTAGAAAAGATGGAAAAGAAGTTTTAATTGATTCTGGATTATATATTTTCCATTTACCACCACAAGTTAGTGCCGCAATTGTACTCATCATAAAAATTCGATGATCTTTTAAATAGTCTTTAATCTTAATTGATTTTTTTATATTTAATTTAGGGTTTCCATATATTTTGATTGAATGATTTGTTAATTTTGTTTTTATACCCATCATATTTAAAATTTTAGAACCCCATTTTAGTCTTGGGCTTTCTTTTTGATTTAGTTCAGATAAATTTTTAAAATAAGAAATTCCTTTTGCTTTTGCTGCGAGCAAAAAAATAATTAAAAACTCGTCTATAGCACTACTATTCAAACTTGAAGGGCAGTTAATAGCTTTTAAATTCTTTGAACTTTCTATAAAAATATTTGCAACCATTTCTCCTTTATAATTTCTTTTATCTTTAATTAATATTTTAACACCCATTTTTTTTAAAATTTTAACAACCCCAGTCCTAGATGGATTTATGTTAACATTTTTAATAAGTAATTTAGAATCATTTGATAATGCAGTAAGAACTATAAAGAATGCACTTGAGCTGATGTCAGCTGGTATTTTATAATTAAATGATTTTATTTCTTTTTTCCCTGTAATCTTAATAAAATCATACTTTTTATTTTTCTTTACCTTAATAGGAATTTTTAAATATCTAAATAGTAACTCAGTGTGATTTCTAGATTTTTTTGCTTTAATAATAGTTTCTCCTGAAGTGTTTAGTGCAGCAAAACAAATACTAGTTTTTACTTGTGCACTACCTTTGTTTTCAGAATATCTTATAGGTTTTGGGTAATTTGTACCCATAATTGACAAAGGTAATTCATTTTTTTTATCTGAAAAAAAAGTTGCTCCAAATTTTTTCAATGGCTTTGTAACTCTAGAAAAATCTCTTTGTGACAAACTTTTATCACCAATTAATTTAATTTTATGTTTAGAGTGAGCAAGTAGACCGAGTAATAATCTTCCTAGTGTACCAGAATTTCCAGCATCTAATATTAAATTTTTTTTATATTTGTAGCTGTTAAGTCCTTTCCCATTAATTTCACAGTAATTATTTTTAAAACTTATTTTTACACCTAATTTTTTAAGACATTTTAAGGTGCTCAATACATCTTCCGACTTTAGTAGTTTATAGGCTTTTGATTTACCTCTTGCTTGAGAAGCTAACAGTGCCCATCTTATAGAAAGGCTTTTATCACCATCTATTGTTATTTTTTTATTAAAAGGTTTGATTGTTTTATTAATATTAAGGAAATTAATCATACTGATTAATTTTAGCTAATTTTAAAAGAGTCACCAAAATACGCAGATTTTGCGTCACTGTTATTTATCAGCTCCGAAGGTGTACCACTTGCTACTATTTTACAATTTGAAAGTACCAGAGCAACATCTACGCAAGTAAGAAGATCTCTTGCTTGGTGATCACAAAGTATTATTGATATATTATTCTCACTTTGTAAATTAACAATAATTTTTTGCAGTGTTTTAATAGTCATCACGTCTAAAGCCGCAAAGGGCTCATCTAAAAGAAGAATTTTAGGATTACCCAACAATGCTAGAGCAATAACTAATCGTTTTTTTTGACCACCTGATAAATAATTTGCCTTAACATCTCTTACTGGATCTAATTCGAAATTAGCTATTAAAGAGTTTATTTTTTCACTTCTAATTTCTTTATCATTAATTAAAATTTCTCCAATTGCTTTTAAATTTTCTAAAAGAGTTAAATCATGAAAGTAACCACCATACTGAGGAACATAACCAATTTGAAATTTTGTAGTTCTTAGATAAATAGGATAATCATTAACTATTTTTCTGTTAATAGTTATGGTTCCATAATCTGGTTTGACTAATCCTGTTATCAAGTTAAATATAGTTGATTTACCAACTCCATTTGGACCAAGTAACCCAAGAATTTGGCCTTCATTAATAGTAAAACTTACACTATCTAAAATTTTTCTTTTACCAAAAGATATAGATAGTTTTTTTAATTCTATTATAGGTTTATGCGTTTTAAAAGACTTGATACGAAATTTTTTAATAATAGCCATTAATTTATACTTATAATATTTATTGTATCTGATTTATTATTCATTGAAATCTTTGAATTTTTTGTAATTAAATCAATCTCAATTTTATCTGCTTCTAGCACGGCATTCAAGTTTTTATAGGTTATATTATTTGTAATAGTTGCTAAACTTTTATTAAATATTAAATCCAAATTTTCCGAAGTAATTTTATGTTCTGTATATGTGACTATAACATTAGTATAGAAATTGGTGTCATAATTTACATTATTATAGATTGCATTATCTGAGTATACTTTTATGGGAGTTGAATTGCTTAAATTTATGGTGGCTATAACATTTTTCAATAAAATTAAGTCAGGATTATTCTCATCTATCTCTGCTAGTTCAGATTCAACAATATAGACATTACCCATTTGATCTTTTGATATATACTCAATATTATGAATTAGATTAGACTTTTCTTTAGCCAAAGAGTTTTTTTCTATATCTGCATTTTTTTTTATAATTTTTATATTTTTTTCTAAAAAATAAGTTTTTATAAAAATTATAGAAATTATTACAATAATTGTAAAAAGAAATAATTGTAAAAGTATCTTTTTTGACATCTAGTTAATAGTATTTTCAAGTATATTGTGAATATGAATTATACCGATCGTTTTTAATTTATTGTTTTTACCATGAACACATAGACTAGTAATTTTTTTTGAGTTCATTATTGATAAAGCTTTAATAGCTAGCATTTCTGCATCTATTTTGATAGGATTCGTTGTCATTACATTTTTAACTTTTAGACTGTGTAAATCCTTATTTTTTTGACTTACTCTTCTTATTTGTCCATCTGTAATAATTCCAGTGGTATTTCCTTTTTTATTTTTTACAATTAGTGTTCCTAATTTTTTAAGAGTAATAATTTTTAATGCATTCTTCATACTGTAATTTTCGTTGATAAAAGGAATTTTGTCTTTTGTTAACATTAAATCTTCTACTGTTTTAAGTTTTGTACCCAAACTGCCAGAAGGATGAAATTTTTTAAAATCTTTTTTACTGATATTTTTTTTATCTATAGTTGCAACAGCCAAAGCATCCCCAATACTTAATTGAGCAATTGTACTTGAAGTAGGTACAATTCCAAGTCCTGCCTCTATAACTTCAGGTAAATTTATTTTAATGTCAGAAGCTTTATATAAAATAGAATTTTTTTTAGAAACTATGCCAATTAGTAATATTTTATTTCTATTTGCGTATTTAATAATATTTTTTAGCTCTTCAGAAGCCCCAGAATAACTAATTAAAATTAAAATATCTTTTTTAGAAATACTACCAAGATTACCATGTGAGCAATCATTCGCTGATAAAGAAAAAGAAGGAGTTCCAATTGAAGATAGTGTTGCAGAAATTTTTGCTGCTATAAGACCACTTTTACCTACTCCACATAAAATTACTTTTGATTGACATTTAACAATTGCATCAACAGCCAGGTCAAAAGATTTGTTTATAGATTTTTTTAATTTTTGAAGAGCTTTTATTTCTAAATCAATTACATTTTTAGCAATTTTAATATAATTTTTTTTTTTCATTTAATGAGACCATATATCATCTTTGAATAAGGCTAAATCAAGATCAACTCTAGTTTTTAAAAACTTTAAGCAATCATTGTATAAGTTAATTCTGCCTTCTCTTATAAGAATTTTATTAAGATCTTCATGAATTTTGTGTAAATAAACCACATCATTTGCACAATATTTTAGTTGAGCAGGAGTTAATTCACCACCAAAGTCAGAGCTCTGAAATTGTTTACTTATATCTATGTTAACAAATTCTTTTATTAAAGTTTTTAATGAGTGACTATCAGAATAAGATCTTGCTAATTTTGATGCAATTTTAGTATCTAAAATATTTATAGTCTCAGTTTTTAAATAATATTTGATATGTGCCATGTCAGCTCTTCCATAATGAAATATTTTAGTTATATTTTTGTCAGAGAGGGCCTTATTCAAATTTGGTGCATTATAGCTTTTTCTATCTAGTTGCACTATATGTGCATCCGAATTGCCTGTTGAGATTTGAATGAGACATAACGGATCTCGTTTAATATTTAGACCCATAAACTCACCGTCTACAGCTATAATATTGCCTAAATCTAAATCTTCTGGTAGATCATCTTTGTGAAGTTTAATATCAATATTCATTTTTAATCATATATATATGAAAGCAAAAAATTGTCTAATTTTTGGCGGCAGCGGCCAAATAGGACGCCATTTAATAAGAAAGCTAACTAAAAATAATTATAAAGTTACTATAGTTACAAGAAATTTGCATCAAAAGGGGTATTCAATAAAAACGCAGGCTAATGCAGGCTACATAGATATTGTTGAAGCAAACATCTTTGATGAAAAAAAAATTAGAAGCCTTTTTAGTAAGGTAGATATTTGTATTAATTTAATTGGAATTTTATTTGAAAGTGGAAAAGGGAACACATTTAAAAATATTCATTCTATTTTTCCTTCTTTGTTAGCAAAACTATGTAAAGAATATAAAGTTCAGCAATTTATTCATTTATCAGCCCTAGGAATCAACGAAGCAATAGACTCAGAGTATGCGAAAAGCAAATTGGAAGGGGAGTTAAATATTCAAAAAAACTTTGCAACTACAACAATATTAAGACCTTCTGTTGTGTATTCTGTTGATGATAACTTCACAACAAATTTTATGACTCTTTTAAGTAGACTTCCATTTTTTCCTCTTTACTACAATGGAAAAACAAAATTTATGCCAATACATTGTTCTGATTTAACTGATGTTATTTATCATGTTGTATCAAAAAATATTAATTCAAAAATAATTGAATGTATTGGACCTGAAACAATTTCATTGAAAGACATTATAAGTAAATTATTAAAACTTATAAATAAAAGCAGACTTCTAATTCCATTACCCTTAATTTTTGCAACTCTTTCAGCAAATTTTTTTCAGTTATTTCCAAAACCACTATTAACTTTAGATCAATTAAAACTTTTAAAGTATGACAATGTTATTTCAAGAAAGTATCAAACCAATTTTGATATAGGTTCACCAGCAACACGTTTTTTTGAAGAAGAAGTCAAAAAATATTGCTACATGTGGAGAGTGGGTGGACAATTTTCTACTAAAAAATATAGTTCATTAAAATAGAATAAAATATTAATAGAACTGAGATATATAAACTTGATAGCTGTCTATATATTAATTTTTTTATTGTTGATTTTTTAATTGTCAAATTTATTAAAAGAAAAATAGAGATGAGATATAAAAAATAAAATTTAAGATTTATAAAAATTAAGCAGATTTAATTTTTTTTTCAATGTATTGAGGAACTTCCTCGTCTTTTTCAACTGGTTCTTCTTTTTTATTTTTTTGTTGATAGCTATACAGCAAATGAAGCTTGCAGTAGCTGAAGTCTTTTAAAGATGATCTTCCACAAAAATAAAAATCTTTATCTGTTGGGTGATTAACTGGGTACTTACAAAGATCATCTGTTAATTCCTCTAATTGTTTAGGATTTTCTGGCTCAAAGTCTTTTTCTATAATTAATGATTGAAATTTATTTTTTCTCTCTCGCTTTAATTTTGAGTTATTTTCTTCATGGGAGTTCTGAAAGTTTTGTTTAGATGACGAGCTTTTGGATTTAATTTGGTAGGATAAATTTAATCTATGAGCCTTCCCTATAACTGCATTTCTGCTAATACCACCTATTATTTCAGCAATTTGGCTGGCTGTATTTCCTTTGCCCCATAATTCTTTTAATTTTGTTACTTTTTCTTCTGTCCAACTCATTTATCTACATTTGGTATGTTAATTATATTTTATAACTATATACAGTTACACACAAGATCTAAAAAAAAACAAGTTAAAATATCATTTTTTTCACAATTTTTTTTTATATATATGATTACTTATGGTTGAATTAAATAAAAAATATCAAATAGGAGTTAGAAGATTTGGCTCTATAAATTGGGTTGGATTTAAAAGTTTATGGCTTAAAGAATGCAATAGATTTATGGCTGTATGGCAACAAACTCTTCTATCACCACTTGTATCCAGTTTATTATTTTTATCAGTTTTATCTTTAGCCCTAGGAAATGACAGAGGAGATGTTTTGGGTTATTCTTTTATAAGTTTTTTAGCACCAGGATTAATTGCGATGAGTATATTAACTCAATCCTTCAGTCACTCGGTATCTTCTTTGATGATTGGAAAAATACAGGGAAATATTGTTGATATGCTTTATGCTCCTTTGTCAGCACTTGAGGTCTCAATGGCAATAATATTGGCAGCTATGACAAGAAGTTGTTTGATCGCAATAATTTCAATAGCAGTATTTTCTTTAATAGTAGAAATACCGCTTAATAATATTCTTTATATTATTATTTTTGGACTTTTAAGTTCTTTTATTTTAGGGAGTCTAGGCTTTATTACAGGTCTTTGGGCTGAAAAATTTGATCACACTGCAACTGTTACTAATTTTATTATTACACCATTAAGTTTTTTGTCAGGTGTATTTTATTCTATCGATAAATTGCCTCATTTATTTCAAGCCATAAGTCACTTTAATCCATTTTTTTATATGATTGATGGTTTCAGATATGGTTTTCTAGGAACATCCGACAGTTCAATAGTTGTGGGCCTAATATACTTAGCAATTTTAAGTTTTGCAATGTGGTATCTGGCTTTTTATCTTTACAAAAAAGGCTACAAAATAAAATCTTAAATCATG
>Ga0114997_10002176_pt1 | contig 15920 bp, 16 predicted proteins | sample ArcticOcean_MG_C_2_FD_87045 | JGI IMG/M metagenome (GOLD analysis project Ga0114997, IMG submission 87045) | Marine microbial communities from western Arctic Ocean - ArcticOcean_MG_CB4_136 | ecosystem: Environmental > Aquatic > Marine > Oceanic | place: Arctic Ocean: Canada Basin | collected... | reverse complement strand
TTAAGGAGATATGCTCTTAATCCTTTAATACGTCTAATTTATACAGCGATATCTATACGTTTTTTTAATAATCACAAGAAGTGAATTTTTTTATTAAAATGCCTTTAATAGGGAAATAATGGTTTTTTTTAAGTTTTCAAATGACTCAATTGATGTATAAGAGCCTCAAATTATGAAAAACAATATTCGAAACATCACAATAATTGCTCACGTTGACCACGGTAAAACTACCATGATTGATACTCTTATGAAGCAGAGTGGTTCATTTAGAGAAAATGAAGTTGTTGATGAAAGGTTGATGGATTCTGGTGAATTAGAAAAAGAAAGAGGAATTACTATTTTAGCTAAACCTGCTTCAATCAACTGGAAGGATTCAAGAATTAATATTATTGATACACCAGGCCACAGAGATTTTGCTGCAGAAGTTGAACGTGTATTAAGTATGGCAGATGGAGCATTATTGCTTATTGATTCTGCTGAAGGCGTGATGCCTCAAACTAAATTTGTTTTAGCAAAAGCTCTGAAACAAGGATTAAAGCCAATCGTTATAATTAATAAATTAGATAAAGCAGACCAAAGAGCTGACGAAGTTTTGGATGAGACATTTGATTTATTTGTAAGTTTAGATGCAAACGAAGAGCAACTGGACTTCCCAGTTTTATACGCTAGTGGAAGATCTGGATGGGCCAGCAAAGAAGTCGATGGACCAAGAGAAAATCTTCATCCATTATTAGATTTGATTTTAGAACATGTTAATCCTGACGATCTTGATAAAGCAAAACCTTTCGCAATGTTGTCTACTCTACTATATGCAGATAGTTTTTTAGGAAGAAGTTTAGTTGGAAAAATATCACAAGGTACAGCCAAAGCTAATCAACTAATTAAAGCAATAAATCTTAAAGGTGAAAAAGTTGATGAAGGTAGATTAACTAAAATATTTAGATACGAGGGAACAAAAAAAGTGCCTATCGAAGTTGGTGAGGCTGGAGATATTGTTATAATTGCTGGTCTAGAAAAAGCCAATGTAGCAGATACTATTTGTGATCCCGAAGTAAATGAACCACTTCCTGCAACACCAATAGATCCTCCAACTATGTCTATTACTATAAGTGTTAACAGTTCTCCTTTAGCTGGAACAGAAGGTAAAAAATTAACAAGTACACAAATTAAAGATAGGTTGATTTCAGAAGCTCAAAATAATGTTGGAATTACTTTTTCTCAAAATGCTAATGTAGATTCGTTTGTAATTAGTGGACGAGGAGAGTTAATGCTTGAAATATTATTAACACAAATGAGACGTGAAGGTTTTGAAATGACTGTAAGTCCTCCAAAAGTTTTATATCAACAAGATGAAAGTGGAAATAAACTTGAGCCCATCGAAGAAATTACAGTAGATTTAGATGAAGAATTTTCTTCAAAAATTATTGATTCGATGAATAGAAGGAAAGGTAAATTGCTTGATCTTAAAGATACTGGTAAAGATAAAAAAAGATTAATATTTCATGCACCAACAAGAGGTTTAATGGGTTACACAAGTAGATTTTTAACTTTAACAAAAGGTACTGGTGTAATTAATAGAATTTTTCACGGCTTTGGGAAATTTGAAGGTGAAATGGATGGAAGAAAAAATGGTGCTTTAATCTCAATGTCTAACGGTAAAGCTGTTGCATTTGCAATATTTAACTTACAAGCGAGAGGTGAAATGTTTGTAACTCATAATGATCCTGTTTATGAAGGAATGATTGTCGGGTTGGCTCCAAAGGCTGGTGATATGATAATTAACGTTATGAAGGGTAAACAATTAACAAATATGAGAACTCAAGGTACTGATGAAAACGTTGTGCTTACTCCAGTTAGACAAATGTCAATTGCAGAACAGCTTAGTATGTTAAATACTGATGAAGCGTTAGAAATTACCCCTAAATCTCTTAGATTAAGAAAAGCAATTCTTAATCCTAATGATAGAAAAAAGAACGAAAAATCTGCAACACCTCTTTAATTAAAAGATTTTCCAACTAGAAATAACCCCAAAGCAACAGCTGGTCCAATTCCAAAAGCAAACAAGAAAGTTCCAACACCAACAGTTCCTCCTAAATACCAACCTATAGACATTACTATAGTTTCAAGAGACCCTCTAACAGCCGCGATTGGCAAATTTGTTTTTTTTTGTAAACCCACCATTAGTCCATCTCTTGGTCCAGCTCCTAAATTAGCTACTAGATAAATACCACCACCAAGTCCTACCGTGAGTACTGCTATAATAGCCAAAAGTATTTGATAAATATAATTTTCAGGTGTTGGTATATACTTAATGCAAACATCGATCATTAAACCAATAATTATTGCATTTAAAATTGTTCCAATTCCAGGTTTTTGACTTAATGGCACCCACAAAATTAAAACAACAACACTTACAAGGATAGTTATTATTCCAATAGAAAGATTAACATTCAATGAAATACCTTGCGCAAGAACAGACCAAGGAGAGGCTCCTGCAAAAGAGACTATTAACAAGCCTTCACCCAAACCAAACAAAGTCAATCCAAGGCACAGAAAAAAGAAAGTTGAAAATTTTGGTTTAAGATTTAATGGTTTTTCTGAACTCCAAGATACTTTGGGAATATTTTTTATTTTCAAGAACATTTTTTCTAATAAAGTACTTCTTTTAAAATTAAAGTCTATTATTGTTAATACTTTATGAAAAATTTTTTTATCTTAATATTTTTTTTAACATATTCATTTAATTCTAGTGCCCACATGACACATTATAATAAATTTAATAAAATCGAAATGGAGATTTTAAAGGATGGTGAAGTTATTGGCTATAATCACTATTTTTTTAAAAAGAATGGAGATGAAACAACAGTTACAAATCAAACTAAATTTACAGTGAAATTATTTGGAGCAACAATTTTTGAAATTGAAAGTTATGGAGAAGAAAAATATATCAAAGATAAATTAATTTCTTTTAATTCTAAAACACTTCAAAACGATAAAAAAAAATATGTAAATTTAGAATTTAATGAAAAAACAAATAAATTTGACATTCAAGGTTCATCTTACAATGGTGAAGCATCAACAAATAATCTAATTGGAAATTGGTGGAGCCATAAAATTTTACAAACTGATAGTCAAATTAGTCCAATATCAGGTAGCATTAAAGAACAAGTGGTAACCTTTATAGCTAAAGAAAAAATTGAAATTTATGGTAAAACTTATGAAGTAGATCATTTTAAATTGACCTCAAAAGATATGTCTTTACCAAAAGATAAAAGGCTTAATTTTGATATATGGTTTGATAAAAAAAACTCTTTAATTTTAAAAGTTACTTATTCTAGATTAGGAAATTGGGAATATAAGGTTAAAAAGTTCGAATAAAATTATTTACTTATTTTTTTAAAAAGATCTTTAGCACTTATCCATCCAGACTCTAATCTAGGTCCAACAAACCAATCTGCACAAACTCCAAGATTTAAAGAAGAGTTCCAATAACTTTTAATTCTTAAAGGTTTTGAGCTTGATGAATATTTCCAGCCATGATTTAATGAAAATAAAACTTTAGTTTTTTTAATACCTGTAAGTTTAAAAAACTGTTCAATCATAGTTTTTGTGTTCAATTTTTTATTTTCTCGATTTTTATTAATTTTTTTATTTGCCCAAGAGTAAGTACTTTGTAAGGTCCAAAGATCATTTTTACTATTAAAACGCATTTTACTATTTTCATTTCCAGCCCAGCCTAAAATTTTATCATTAAAAAAATAACTACTGATATTGCGTTTACTTTTTTTTGTAGCCATCAAGACAGTTATATTTGCATCCATTTTAATTTTTTTATTGATAAATGAATGTTTAATATATTTTTTTGAAAGTTTTTTTAATTGAGGGAATGGACAGGTTAATATTAAAGATTTATACAATTTTGTTGATCCGTCTGAAAAAGATATTTCCCAAACATTTTTCTTATTAAAAATTTTAATTACTTCGCTATTAAAATTACAATTAATATTTTTTAATAAATATTTGCTAATTGCATTATTACCCTTTTTGCCAATTATCTTAATATGTTTTTTATCTTCTTTTTTATCTGTATTTAAAAATACATGTCTCCCTGGCCAACTTTTGACAATTTTTTTATTAATTAAACCTTTTATAAATCTTTTAAATTGAATACTTTTAGGTGAAATATATTGAACACCATGATCAAAGCTTTCATTTTTATTAAGCTTTTTGTTAGATGATCTTCCCCCTATACCTCTTGCCTTATCATAAACATCTATTGAATATTTTTTGCTGAGGGAACTTGCAATTGTTGCGCCAGAAATGCCAGAACCAATTATACAAAAGTCCTTCATTTCCCAGCAACAACCATACCTTCTATTAACATTGTTGGAGCATTTGTTGAGTATTTGAACTCAAGATCATCTGCTAGTGTTATGTTCTTAAATATATCCTTAAAATTTCCAGCTATCGTAATTTCACTAACGGGATACTTAAATATACCATCTTCAACCATAAACCCATTGACTCCAACTGAATAATCTCCTGTAACTAGGTTGCTTCCATGACCAATTGTTTCTGTAATGTAAAGAGTTCTCGAGTTTAATTTTAAAAGATCTTTATATGAGGTGGACCCTTTTTCAAAAAATAAATTGCTTGTTCCACCACTTCTGCCATTTGACTTAAGATTCAGTTTTTTCCCATTGTAAGTATCAACTAAATAATGTTTTAAAACACCTTGATCTACTAATTTTAATTCATCAGTTTTTACTCCTTCATTATCAAAATATCGTGAACCTAATCCTTTAACTATATTAGGTTTATCAAAAATATTTACTGAAGATGAAAATATATCTTCATTAATTTTATCTTTTAGAAATGAAGTGCCTCTTGCTATAGACGACGCAGATATTGCACTTGCAAAAACGCTTAGAATCCCTTTTGAAATTCTTCTATCAAAAATGATACTAATTTTTTCACTTTCTATTTTTTGTGGATTTAATTTTTGTATTGTTTTCTTTGCAGCCATTGATCCGATTTGATTTGGTCTAAGCATATCATTTAGATGGCACGTGCTCGTAAATTCATAATCTCTTTCCATGCTGTTATTGGAATCTTTTGCTATAGCAACACATGATGCAGAAAATGAAGAAGACTTGTACCCATTTAAAAAGCCATCACTATTAGCTAATATAAAATTTGATTTAGACTCTGAAAAACCAGTTTCAGTATTAATGATTTCTTTTTTTTTAAACGCTGCCTCTTCAACTTCTTTTAAATATTCAATTTTTTCATCATTTTCTATATGATCATCATCATATAGGTTTAGGTCATTAATTTTCTTTGCTAGCAAATCTTGGTCTGGCAATGAATTAAATTCATCTTCAGGTGTAATTTTTGTTGTTTCAATACACCTTTCTATTAAAGTTTGAATATTATCTTCATTAAGATTTGATGAAGAAATGCTTGATTTTTTTTTTCCAATATAAGTTGTTAAGCTAACTCCCAAACTATCAGATCTATCTGATTCATCTAATTTTTTGTTTCTAAAATTAACTGATTCAGAAATAGAATGCATAACAGCAGCAGTAGAATCTGTTGCACCTAATTTTTTTGCTAAATCTATACAAAAAGAAGCTGTTTTTTTTAAATAATCTTGATCTTTAACCATGTGATTTATAATTGAGTTCCACCAACGGTCATTTTATCAATTAAAATTGAGGGTTGAGCCACACCAACTGGCACACCCTGCCCTGCTTTTCCACAAGTTCCAATACCTGGATCAAGCATCATATTATTTCCAACTAATGAAACTTCTTTTAAAATTGATGGACCATCACCAATTAATGTTGCCCCTTTAATAGGAGAGCCTATTTTTCCACCTATAATCTCGTAAGCTTCTGTGCAATTAAATACAAATTTTCCTGAAGTGATATCAACCTGTCCACCACCAAAACTTACAGCAAATATTCCTTTATCAACTGATTTGATCATTTCTTCTTGAGAATATTTACCATTTAGCATCATTGTATTTCTCATTCTTGGAAGAACAACATGTTTGTAACTTTCTCTTCTTCCACTTCCAGTAGATCTAGTATTCATTAGTCTTGCATTCAAACGGTCTTGCATAAAATTTTTTAATATACCATTTTCAATTAAAACAGTTTTCTCTGTTGGTGTGCCCTCATCATCTATTGTCAAACTTCCTCTTCTGTTATGAAGTGTTCCATCATCAACAATTGTAACACCCTCGCTTGCAACTCTTTGACCCATTAGGTTATGAAATGCAGATGTTTTCTTTCTATTAAAGTCTCCCTCTAAACCATGTCCTATAGCTTCATGAATAAGTATTGCAGGCCATCCTGGTCCCAAAACAACTTTCATTTCTCCAGCAGGCGCAGGTTTGCTTTCTAAATTTACAGAAGCAATTCTAAAAGCTTCATCACATACTTTTTTCCAATTATTATCCTTAAGATATTCATCATAAGATTGTCTTCCACCAATACCATAAACTCCCGTTTCTTTCTTTCCATCTTTTTCTAACATCACCGAAACATTAAACCTAATTAGTGGTCTAACATCAGTCAAAATTTCTCCTCCTGATCTAATAATTTCTATAGACTTATGTTCGCCTGCAAAACTAGCTGTAACCTGCTGAACAATTCCTCCTTTTGCTCTAGTATAGTTATTAACCTCTTTTAAAAGCTCTAATTTAGAGTTGAGTGATTTTTGCTCAATTGGATTAATATCCTCATAAAATTTTTCATTAGTCTTTGGAATTTCATGATTGTAAATTCCTTTTTTTGATTTCAAGGTAGAGTTTAAGTTGTCAGCTGATTTTTTTAATGAATCTTTTGATATTTCATTAGAATGAGAATAAGCAACAACTTCTCCTGTTACTGCTCTCAAACCATATCCTAAATCAGAACTGTAGCTTGAGCTTTTGATTTTATTGTCATCTAATAAAATAGACTCACTTTTTGAATTTTCTAAATAAAGCTCACCATCATCACATTTATTCAAAGTTTCAGAAATAATGCCTTCAGCATCTTTTCTACTTAAATCTGTTTTAGAAAAAAAGTCATTCATATCAATAAGCTAGTATTTATTCAGTTTTTATCAATTGTTGTAATTAGCACATGTACAAACTAATTGATTTCTAATAATTTTACAGAAAAAAATTTATGAAAGTTTATTATAACGAATCCTGCAATATCTGTAGAGCTGAAGTAAATCTCTATAAAAAGCAAAATATAAAAGAAATTGAGTGGGTGGATATCACTAATAATGTGGTTGCAGAAAAAGATACATCAAAAGATAATAAAACTCTTTTAAGAAGACTGCATGTAGAAGAAGGTGGGCAAATATTTGGGGGAGCAAAAGCTTTTTTGCTTGTTTGGAAAAAAATACCAAAATATAAATTCTTATATACTTTTTTTAAGTTGCCAATAATTTTTACTTTATTTTCATTATTTTATGAAATTATTGCTTTCTTTTTATATTTAAAAAATAAAAAACAACTTTCTAAATAAGCTTTTTATATATTGAGTGTAGCTGCTAATTAATTTATGTTTCTACTATGAAAGTTTATAAAATTTTTATATTATTTTTTTTTATAAGTAATTTTTTTCTTTCAGCACATTCATCTCAGGAAATTGTTCTAAATAAACTTTTTGATCAACTTATTAAAACCCATAACTTAAATAATGCTGAACAATTAGAAAAAAAAATATGGTCTATTTGGAGTGAACATCCAAATAATAATAAATTAACTGATAGATTGGAATTTGGAACTGAACTTATGCAATATGGAGATTATAATTATGCATTAAGAGTTTTTAATAATATTATAATTACTGATCCTCAATGGTCTGAAGCTTGGAATAAAAGAGCAACAGTGTTTTTTTTAATGAACAAACTTTCAAATTCTCTAGATGATATTGATAAAGTTTTAAGTTTAGAGCCTAGACATTTTGGAGCTCTATCTGGACAAGCAAGAATTTTTATAAAGCTTCAAAAATATGAAAAAGCTATTAAAAGTATAGAGAGAGCTCTAGATTTCTACCCATCATTTAAAAGTGGTGAATTAATACCAGAAATTGAAAGATTGATTAAAGAAGAAAGTATTTAATTTAATCTTTTTTAGCTCTTTTTCTTGAGATTAATTGAGTTAATGAATCAACCATCAAATCTGAAGCTTTAAATATTTCATTAGATTTAAATTCATGTGAAGAATTTTTTTCTGGGTTTGATTTATCTTCAATAACTATTCCTTCATCTGGAGAATTATTTTTTATATAGATTAGTAGTAACCACTCTTCGTCTAGAGCTTCATCCCATTTAATAAATATCTCACCTGTTTCAAACCTTTGGTCAATACATCTAAAAATGGACATATGTCTAGTTACGTGACGTTTATTAAGTTGAAAAACTAAACTACTTGCACTTCTATAAAAACTTTCGAGTGAAAGCTCTATTTTTTGTCTAGCTATCTTATAATCTTTTTCTTTTTTTAATAAAGTTTCTCTATCTTCATCACCTATAATTTTTACACCTAAAGCTTCTACTCTCTCTCTAATTTTTTGATCTCTTATAATTCTATATTTATCTTTTAATTTTTCTATTCTTGCTTGAAGACCGGCATAATCATCTCTTTTTTCTTTTAAAGATATTTTTTCAAGTTTTTCTAATTCTTTAACTTCTCTTATTCTAAACCTTTCAATCTGTTTTTCTAATTGTAGCTGTTTAAGGAATTGCTTTTGTCTTTCTGCTTGTTCGGTTCTTAATAGAGCCTGTTCTTTTCGTAAAAATAATTTTATATCTCTTGCTCTTTCTTTTTCTAATTTAATCTCATATTTTAGAGCCTTTTCTTGAAATTTAGTATGAAGTTCCTCTTTTTTTATTTTTTGTTTATAAATTAATATTTGTTCTTTTTCTTTTTTTTCAATCTCTTCTAATTTTCTTTTTCTTTTTGCCTCTACTTTCAATATTTTGTATTCAAGTATCTTATTAGCAAAAATATCAAAGAATGCCTGAATGTGTTTTTCTAAGCTAAAAGTGATTTTAAAGTTAAATTCTGGTTTTAAAGAATACTGAAGTTTAATTATTCTTGATATTAAACCCACTCTTTTTTTAATAGGAATTTTTTTAGCTGGTTTTTTTTTAATAGGAATTTTTTTAGCTGGTTTTTTTTTAATAGGAATTTTTTTAGCTGGTTTTTTTTTAATAGGAATTTTTTTAGCTGGTTTTTTTTTAACAGAATTTTTTTTTATTTTTTTCATACTTTAGGAAATTATGATTTATCAATATATTACTGATAAATATAGTCTCTTGTGATAGGTGTAGATGTATAACTTTTTGTTAATTGAAATTGATACACAACCTGATCGCCCCATTTGAAAGCAATTTCACATCCCGCAAGGTAAAATTCCCACATTCTGAAAAACCTTTCATCAAACATTTCGATGATTTTTTCCTTATTTTTTATACAGTTTTCCTTCCAATGTCTTAATGTGTAAGAATAATGTAATTTTAATACCTCAATATCAGACACTACTAGCCCCGCTTTTTCTATAGGTGTGGTTACTTCACTTAAGCTTGGCGTATAACCTCCTGGAAAAATATACTTTGTTACCCATGGGTGTGGGTCCCTTGGTGGGTTAACAGAGCCGATAGTATGAATTAAAGAAACACCACTATCATTTAGTAATTTTTCTATTTGTTTGAAAAATTTTTTATAAAATTTTCTACCTACATGCTCAAACATTCCAACACTTACTATTCTATCAAATTTTTCATCTAATTCCCGGTAATCTATAAGTTTGAACGTGACTTGATTTTCTAAGTTAAGTTCCTTTGATTTTTTCACACAATAAGCAAATTGATTTTCTGATAAAGTTATTCCTGTCACTTCACAATTTTTACTCTTAGCAATGTCAAAAGCTAATGACCCCCAACCACACCCAATATCAAGAATTTTTTGATTTGGTTTTATATCTAATTTTTTAATAATATGTCGTATTTTATTATTTTGAGCATCCTCTAAAGAATCATTTTTATTTTTAAAATATGCACATGAATATTGTTTTTTAGGATCTAGAAATAAATCATATAATTCATCTGAAAGATCATAATGATGAGCAACATTCATTTTAGATATTTTTACAAAATTAAAATTTGTTAAATACCTGTATGAGCCACTCAGTTTATTTATAAACTGACTAAAAAAATTTAATTCTCCCCTTCCAATATTCATAAGCGCCAAATCTAAAAAATCTGTTAGCGTTCCATTTTCAATAATAATATCTCCATCAGAATAAGCTTCTCCAAAATATAGGTCAGGACGAAACAGCAATTTATAATGAAGTTTCTTATTTAAAATTTTAAGTATAATTGGTATTTTTTTTTGGGAGAACCTATAATGTATTTTTTTGAATCAGCATCAACTAAAATAAATCCATCATTTTTAAATGTATTATTCAAAAACCTTGCTAACTGCATTTATTCCACCTTTTATGATCCTAAAGTAAAGTTTAGTTTATTAAGTTCTTCTATTAATTCATGTTTATCTTTTTCACCTAAAAGACTAACAGGTGGAAGAACATTTTGATAGATTTTATCATCATCAGACATAAAAGAATGCAATCCAGATATTAGATTAAATTTTTCAAAAGCATGCCTGACATCACACAACATTTCATTTTTTGTTTGTTCTTTTTTTTCAATAAAGTCATCATAAACCTTTCTTGCTAAACCTGCAGTTACATTGCAAGTTGCGGTGATAATTCCAGCACATCCTAATTCTAAGCCTTTTAAAAGTTTTGACTCTGACCCTGGTAAAACAGAAAAATTATCTATCTTTAAATGTTCATAAAGGTTGTATGAACTATCTTTAACACCAACTATTTGTTTAGGAAATTTTTTGACAAGCTCTTCAACACATTCAATGCTAAATTTATATCCACACAGTTTTTCAAAGTTATATAAAATAATTTTACTATCTGGTAATGCTTTGACCACTCTTGAGTAAAATTCTATCACCTCTTTATCACCATATTTATAATAAGCGGGGGGCATAATTAAAAAATTATTAAAATTTAAAGATGATGCTACTCTCATCAAGTTTATAGTTTCATTTAAAGAATTAAGCCCAGTTCCAATTAAATATTTATCTTTATATTTGCTTTTTGATAATTGATTCAACAGACTAATCTTTTCACTGATAGATATGAGTTGTGCCTGTCCTGTACTTCCAAATATTGCTGCTCCATGACAGCCTTGGTCAATTATTTGCTCTGCATGACTGACTGTTTTTTCAATATTTAAGCCTAAGTTGCTATTAAATATCGACATTGATGCCGCATAAATGCCTTTTATTTCACTCATCTTTAAAACTTATATAAATTTAAAAATTAGTAAAGATGATAAATTATTGAATGAAAATTTTAGTCATACAAAATAAAATGGGGATTGGTGATATGGTTATCTATCTACCATTTATAGAGGCAATTTCTAAAAAGTTTAATACTCCTGTAACTATTCTTGTTAAAGAGAGCTCAAAAGCAGAAAAATTTTTAAAAGATAGTAATACTATTAATAAAATAATAATTCTTGAACGAGGCAATAAACTAAAGAATGGTAAACATGATGGACTTATTGGTTCATACAATTTAGCAAGAGATCTTAGACAGCATAATTTTGATAAAGTTTTTATTTTTAATTCATCTTTTAGATTTAATCTGATAGTGAAAATTGCTGGAATTAAAGGCATCCACCAATACCCTTTGTTGCAGAAAAAAGATCAACACGTTATTGAAGCAGCAAAAGATCTTTTAAAAAAAAAACTAAATCTAAATGTTGAGAGTAATCCAGAGATTTCAATTAGTAATCAATCTGTACAAGAAGCAAAGTTAATATACAAAATTAATAATGATGAAAAAAATATTTTATTTGGTATTGGCGGATCAGGACCAACTAAGAGAATTCCTGCAATAATTTTTATAAAACTTATGCACTTAATTACTCAAAAATATAAATGTAAATTTTTTCTAGCCACAGGTAAGAACAATGAAGAACAAAAAATTTTAAAAGAAATACTTAGTACAGAATTTAGAAATAAATGTTACCCATTAGACAATTTAAGTTTAACTGAAATATTGCCAATAATAAAAAATTGTGATATTTCTATTTGTAATGATTCCAGCTTTAGCCACCTTTCTGCAGGATTAGGAATAAAAACAATAACCTTAATGGCTGACACACCGTTACTTTATGGAAGTTACAGTCCAAAGATGTACCCCATTATTCCTGATGGGGAAAATACTGTAAGACACAATACTCTTGGAAAAGACAGAATTAATCCCAATAAAATTTTTGATCAATTAGATCGTATTTTGAGTTAAAAAATATTTCTTAAAATTACTTCTTTAGCTTCATTAACAATCGCAGATAGTCTTGCAGTTTCTGGCGATACATCTGGATGAATTTTTTTTTGAATCTTTATATAAGCTTTATTGACATCATCTTTTGTATTTTTTTTATTTTTATCAAGATTTAAAATCTTATATGCCTCCTCTAAAGATATTGTGGATGAGTTTTTGATATTTTGATTTTGGTTAAATGAAAACCTACCAGATCTTCTAAGTGTTTGGATTAACCTAAATAAACCAATTAATTGAATTATTGAAAACCCTTTTAACTTAACTATAGCTAAGCTTACTAATGTTAAGGGTATACTGAGTAAAAGCTTACCTCCTACAGCAAGCACTAAAGCCAAGATTATTGATCCAATAAAAATTAGCTTTCTTAAATGTTTTGACATTTTTTTAGATGATGTGTTGGCTAATAGCTTTAGTAAAAAATAAATAATTCCAAAAATAAGTAGTGTATAAATGATTATATTCATATATTTAATTTATCCCATGAAAATACCACAACTTAAAAAAAAATCAGAAATAAAAACATGTCATAACATCAGCTGGGAAGATAATTATAGCTGGATACATCAGGATGATATCTTGGACGTTTTAAAAGATAATAAAAAATTGAACCCTGAAGTAAGAAAGTACTTAGAAGATGAAAATTCCTACACGGATTTTCACTTGACAAATACTAAAAATATTCAAAAAAAACTATTTAATGAAATTAAAGGAAGAATTAAGTTAGATGACGAATCCCTTCCTTTTAAAGATTTTGATTATGAATATTGGACAAAAACAACAGCTAAAGGAAATTACTCTATCAAATTAAGAAAAAAAATTGGAACTAACAATATTGAAGAAATTTGGAACGGTGATGAAGAAAAAGAAAAACTTAATGTGGAATATTTTGGTGTTGGTGACCTTGAAGTTAGTTTTAATGATAAATATTTAGGTTATTCTTTAGATACTAAAGGTTCAGAATACTACACAATATATATTAGGGACATTAAAACAAAAAAATTAGTTACTGAAAAAATTGAAGAAACATCAGGTGGCATTACTTTTAGTTTAGATGATCAATATTTATTTTATTCAAAACTAGATCAAAATCATAGACCAAGAAAGATCTATAGACATAAATTAGGTACAAGCACTAAAGATGATCAGTTAATTTTTGAAGAAAAAAGTGAAGCCTTTACAGTTGGGATTGGCTTGAGCTCAGATGATAAATATTTTTTTATAAATACCTCTGATCATAATACCTCAGAGCAATATTATTTTAAAGTTAATGAGAAAGAGCCCAAGCCTAAATTAATAAAAAAAAGACAAAGAGGAATACTTTACTCTGTTAATTCTTGGAATGGAAAATTTTATAACCACACAAATGAGAATGCCGAAGATTTTAAAATAGATATAGCTGATAGTTTAGAAAAACCAGACTGGAAAACATTTATAGCTGCAAAGGAAGAGGTGTTAATTGGTGGACTAACATTTTTAAAAAATTGGATCATAAGATCGGAAACTTCAGACGCTTTAGATAAATTATTTGTAAAGAATATAATAACTGAAAAAGAAGAAGAATTAATTTTTTCAGATGAAATTGTATACGTCCCTGGTGCTTCTTTAATGCAGAGAGACAAAAATACTGATGAGATATATTTAAGTTATTCATCACCAAAAACACAGTCAAGAGTTTACTCTTACAACCTGGATACAAAAAAAAAAAAATTAGTTAAAGAACAGGAAATTCCCTCTGGTCATAATCCTAATGATTATATTGTTGAAAGAGTTGATTGTAAATCACATGATGGAAGATTGGTTCCCCTTACAATTACAAGACATAAAAATACTAAGTTAGATGGAAGTGCTCAGTTACTACTTTACGGTTATGGCTCATACGGAAGTTCTATGAACCCTAGTTTTTCTACTACTAGATTAAGTTTAATTAATAGAGATATCATTTGGGTTACAGCTCATATTAGAGGTGGTATGGAAAGAGGAATGAAATGGTGGAAAGAAGGAAAGCTACTTAATAAAAAAAATACTTTTGAAGATTATATTGCTTCTGCAAAATATTTAATTGAAAATAAATATACATCAAAAAATAAAATAATAGGAATGGGTGGTTCTGCTGGAGGCCTTCTTATGGGGGCAGTTGTTAACCAAAAACCAGAGTTATTTTTAGGAATTATAATGGCCGTACCTTTTGTGGACTCTTTGACAACTAACTTGGATCATTCTTTACCTTTAACTGTGGGTGAATTTGATGAGTTTGGAAATGCAAAAGATAAAAAAGATCACTTTGATTATATTTATTCTTACGCTCCTTATAATAATATAAAAAAAATGGATTATCCTCATATTTTGATAACAACAAGCCTAAGTGATAATAGGGTATTATTTGATGAACCTGCGAAATTTACCGCCAAACTTAGAGAATACAAAACAGATAATAATTTATTACTTTTAAAAACTGAAATGAATGCAGGTCATGGTGGTAAATCAGGACGAGATGGAGCTATAGAAGAAATTGCTCTTGATTATGCCTTCGCATTAAAAATCTCTAAAAAAATTTAGTTTTTAGTTGTTAGAAACAACCATTTGAAACAAAGCCAATCACAATAGAATTAGAATCTACTTCAAACCTTCTTTCACAAAGTATTCCATATTTCTTGGTATTATAAACAAGCTCTAAATTACCTTTTTCATTCTTAAAATCTTCATCCGGTTTACCTAAATCCATTTGTAAATTGCTTGAAGTTTCCCCGATGTACTCACTTAACTTAGCATTTTCTTTTTCAACAATTGCATCTGTTTTATTTTTGATCGTTTGACAACTAGTTAAAAAAATTAATAAAAAAATTATTTTAATAGCACATATATTTTTCACTAATTTTAACTCTATCACTTATTTAAACTACAAACATTAACTTTTAGGTTGTATTAATCGTACAGATTAAACTAATACGTGTTTATTTTATTAATATCAAAGAGATTTTAATGATCAAATCAAATAGATTTAACTTAACTTAACTTAAAGGAGATCAAATGTTAGATAAATATTTTGATTATAAAAAACATAAGACGGATTTCAAAACAGAAGTTATAGCCGGTGTAACAACATTTTTAACCATGGCTTACATAATGTTTTTAAATCCAGTAATACTTGCAGATGGAGGCTTTGATTTTGGTGGAGTCTTTACTGCGACAGCTTTGGCTGCTGCACTTGCGTGCTTTATAGCAGCTTTCTATGCTAAAACATGGCCAGTAGGTTTAGCACCTGGAATGGGAATAAATGCTTTTATAGCCTATGGAGTTTGTTTAGGAATGAAGTATACACCAGCAGAAGCTCTTGGTGCTGTATTGGTTGCCGGTGTAGTATTCTTAATAATTTCACTTACACCTCTTAGAGCATGGTTGATAAACTCTATTCCAAAAAGTTTAAAACTTGGAATTGGTGCAGGTATTGGATTATTTTTGGCCATAATTGGATTTCAATTAATG
>Ga0114997_10002175_pt1 | contig 15924 bp, 25 predicted proteins | sample ArcticOcean_MG_C_2_FD_87045 | JGI IMG/M metagenome (GOLD analysis project Ga0114997, IMG submission 87045) | Marine microbial communities from western Arctic Ocean - ArcticOcean_MG_CB4_136 | ecosystem: Environmental > Aquatic > Marine > Oceanic | place: Arctic Ocean: Canada Basin | collected... | reverse complement strand
CAGAGTTAATTGCTTTGTTAAACTCAATAGTTGGATTGTAATTCTTATTTGTTCTTTTATCTTTCATCATTTTTCCCTTTTTGTCATATATGAATATAACACTAAAAGCCTATACGAGTCAAGCGTTTTCTTTAACTATTTTTTCTAATTTGCCTTTAAGTTCGTATAATGTATTCCTACCAGCGTCAATATATCCCCTACTATCTGTATTGGAATTATATTCTGGTAAAGTATTTACGGCGTCATCTAATTCACCTTCTAAGGTGTAGATTAGTTCTAATAACTCTTTCATATTATCTCCTTTATTCATACTTGAATATACGAATAAAAGCCTATATGAGTCAAGCTTTATTTTGTGTTTTTTTGTGTTTTTTAAGGGGGATTATGAGTGGTTGAACATATCCCATATCTGTTTGGCCATTAGGCCTATAAAACCTGTTCCCATTACACTACGCCATTTCGTAGTGTTCTGTCTGAATTGTGTATTTTGTTTTGTTTCTGCCCACAACCCTGTATGTGGATTAAATAGATTCTCTTTAATGAACTTGATATCTTGATGCATCAATTCTCTATCCTTATCGGATTGTGTCATTCGTTCAATAATGACATTTAAATCCTTTTTCTCACTTCCGTTCACAAGTTTTCTCCATTTGTGTTATTTGTTATACACTTATAAATAGAGTATATATTCAAAACTTCGTAAAAAAACCTACTGTTTTTTCTGATTATTTTTCTTCTGATTATAATTTCTTCGCTTGTGTCTTGGTTGTGGTTTTCTTGGTTTATAGTTCTTTTCCATCCTAAAGATTTCTTCTTTGAGTAGTTGTCTGGTTGCTCTTAACCTATCTATCTCATCGTTATTTTCTTCGGCACTCTGTAGTGTCCATAGTCCCATACTAAGTCCACCTAAAATTACTCCTATAAGTGTTCCACATCCAAATGCTATCCATACTTGTTCAATCATTTCTTAACTCCGTATTATAAGAACCCCTGGATTACTATCCAATGGCTCTCCTGTTGTAAAATTATATCGTTCACTAACTCTGTGAACTATGTTCTTCATCTTTTTGCTATTACCTGTAATTATCCTAAGTGGGAAGTTTCCCTCATTATATTGTAGTATAACCCAGTTTGCTAACTTGTCTTCTACTTCACTATGTTTAAAACCGTGTAAATCAATTTCTACCATTCATCTAAATCTGAACTTTCGCCAATATCTTTCCACCATTGTATTGATTCGGTAGGTGAGTATTTATTATATTCTTTTTCCGTCATTACTTTCCACAACTTATCAAACTCTGTTCTATCTGACATTTGTTTAATACCTTGAAAGTAAGTTTTGGCACCATTGATTCCAATACTGCTTGCTAAGTCTGCACTCCACACGATTTCATAACTTTTGCTGACTAACAGATATTTCATTCATTATTCTCCATTATTATTCCAATTGAATATTCTTTATATAAATAATTTAAATCCCAATAATATGTCCAAACTGTCATTGTATCTCCAACCATACTTGAAACTGGACCAGCCATTGTATTGACTTCCCAAGTATCATCATTTACATTAACGGGATAACTCGCACCATTTATAGTTGGTACTGATTCTCCTTCGAATCCCCAAACATAAATTGTATCATAATTAACATATTGTAAATCATCAGTTAATCCTCGTTTTACTATATAGCCAAGTGAGTCAAACATTACCCAAAAATGAGAACTTTCCCAATACACCTTTATTGTTTCGACTAAATCTCTTTCACCATTATCACGGTTTTCCAGATGTTTAGATTCAAGATTAGCAGTTAATCGTTGTATTGTCTGCCAACTATCACTCAACTCCATATGGTAATAACCATTATCATCTATTGGTAGATTTATATTATATATCAAATCTATATCAGCATATATCTCTTGATTGTCTTCACAACCAATTATAAATATACTAAGGGCGAGTAGGGTGTTTCTTATTAACTTGTTCATTTTTCTTTGGTTTCTCCTGAAGTTCTTCATAGGACTTCTTCTTTTTAGTAGGCTTGGTTTTACGTTTATTCTGTTCTGAATATATATTTTCATTATACTCATCGTCTAAATCTTCCCATTGCCGTTTGTCATTCATTACTTTAATCTCCTGAATATACGAATAAAACACTATACAAGTCAAGCATTTTTTCTTCTCATTTTTAAATTAGTTACAACATCTGTAAACTCTTCTATCGTGTATGTTACACCTTTTTCATCTAATAAGATAAACTCTTCTATACTATGAGTATCACTATTGATTATATTCAATAGGGAAGTATAACCATCTTCCCAATAAAAATAGCCAAAACTCTCATCACCCAATATGTTAGATGAAAACATTAAATTTTCTTTACTTTCGTTCTTCCCCAATATAAAATATGTCAAAACAAATAACCCTCTACTGTATTACTAATAATTAATTCTTTTTCATAAGTGTTCAATGATTTAATTTCTAAATCAAATATCTCTAATTTCATAGTTCCTATCTCTCCACTATCTTCTAATATCTTTGATAAATTTACTATGACTTGGAAATTACTTGAATTTATTAAACTGCAATCAAATCTAACCACAACATCATTAATTGGTTCTATATGTTGTGAGTGTATTTTACTTCCTAAATTATATTTTGTATTTGGTTGTTCTTCGTCTATGTATTGATTCACTCCAAATCCCTTATGTCCAACCCAATCTCCATATATATCACTACACCATGGCTCTAATTGTTTTAATATATGTGTATCACAATTCTCAACTACAAAACCTATATTGTACTTAGGTGAAACAATTGGTTTCATATGTTGATCATGTTGTACCGTTGTTCCCCACTTACGAATGAAGTTTCTCATATTCTTTGTAGTAGTGTGTTGCCACTCTGGACTATCTTTACCTGGAGCACCACCTGCCATTGGATTGAACCTACTACCTCGACTTGTCATATGATATACAAAACCTCTCCATGTCTGGATAAACTCATAACCCTTTAAGTGCATTCTATTAAAAATATCACTATCTTCTTTACTCTGGGGTGTAAATAATATATCATGTCCGCCGATAGATTGAAAATCTTTCTTGTATATTGCCCAGGGAGCAAATATACCAGTTGTAATATCTCTTCCATTTACACCTTTTCTAAATTCTTCAACATATTTAAGTAGTTTCTTCTCCTTAAACTCTTCTGGCTCCATTCCGAAATCTTCAACTAACTTCTCTGGACCTTCAGGGTGTAGTGGTGGTTCTATTCTTGTAAGTGATACAACTTTACCTGGTTCTAAATATTTATCAATCATTTCATCTGCATGTGGACACAAATACATATCTGAATGGAAAAACATCACTATGTCATGAGTTGAATAGTCATTGACTAACAAATCATATAAAATTGTTAATCCTAATCTTTCTGGACCCTTATTCACATGAAGTTTGATATTCTTATCTCTCTTCATCCAATCCAATACTTGTTCCAATGTTCCATCTGTACTGGCATCGTCAGCAATACATATCTCGTGTTCTACTGTTGAGTTCTTACGAATACTTTCATAACACCATTTTAAATAATGTCGATTATTTCGGCTGGGTATTATGAACGAAATCGATTTCATTTTTAAAATCCTCTATATAATCTAATATGTTTCGTGTTGGTTTCCAACCCAATAGTTCATGTGCTTTTTTATCAGTACAAAGTGTTTCTCGTACTTCACCTGGTCGTTCATCTATATATTGTTTAGTTCCATCAAATGAATCTGCAATTACATTTATTGAAAAATTCTCACCATATCCAAGTTCAAATTCCTCACCTTTAAATATAAAGTGTTCTGAACATCTCATTAATCCATCTACGATATCGTCAACATGAGTAAAATCTCTTCGTTGTTCTCCATCACTTGTAATTGTTAGCGGTTCATTGTCTTGATACTGTTTTTCAAATATTCCTATTACAGTACAGTACTCACCTTCTGTTAAGTGGTGTGGGCCATACACATTATAAAATCTACATATTGAAGTCGGTAAATCATATATCTCTGAGTACATTTTACACAACTCTTCCCCTTGCCATTTAGTAAATGTATATGGATTTTTATACTTACCACCATGTACTGAAGATGAACCAGCATAAACTACTGGAGTATTATTCTTTCTTGCCCATTCTAATATATTCATAGTTCCCAATACATTTGCTTCAAATGTTATTGCTGGAGCTTCAAATGATGGTTGTATTCTTGGAAGTGCGGCTAAATGAAATACAACATCAACTCCACCTACCCCATCAAGTATTCCATCTTCTGTGATATCGACATCGCGATACTCACATCCCTTATACCATTGGTTTTTGACTTCGTTTTCTCGTTTACCTGTACTGTAATTATCTAATGAAACTACTTTATGACTATCTTGTAGAAGTCTGAAAATTAGATTAGTTCCAATAAATCCAGCTCCTCCTGTTACTAATGCTTTCATTTATTTGTTTTCTCCCAATTGGCTCTCCAAGCCTTTTCTGTATAATTTAAATTAAATCTTTTTCTTATAGTATCACTACATAAATTGTAAAACTTCTCAGATTCTTTTAACTTCTTTGCAATCACTTTTGCCTTTTCCAAATCACCAATATCTACGGTTGTTAATGGATGAAGTATTTCTTGTGTATCCAACCCTTTATATCCAATACAAGGTATTCCGTGAAATGCACAATTCATAGCAAATGTTCCAGCCGCGTGTGTTCTCATCAAATGAATACCTATATTGTATTGAGATAAATTATTAATCCAATCTCTCCAATTCATATATGGTAAATACTGAATGTCTTCAATTGAATCTTCTTGTGTTTGTTTTCTACCCATTGATGGTGCTACTATCGGGTCTCCAATCTCTCTTGCTATTATATAAGAATCAAATCCACCATACCAACTCACCATATTACCACCAATTATTGTAACATCACCCCATTCACTACGACTTGGTATACCAGCAGGTATCATCAAACTTCTCATTACTCTAACATCTTTACATCCTAAACCTGTGTAATAATTGACATCACTTTCATTATGACAATATATCCAATCAGCATCCAGTAGTGTATTATAAAAATTAAATTGTTTATCTATCTCATAGTCTTGAAAATACCAATGTGGGCCTTCTTGCATTATTGCAACTTTATCACAACACTTTCTTATAAAATCTAAATTAACCTTTGGATTATTCTTCGGTATAATAACAATACCCAAATCAAAATGTTCTTTTGGTAATACATCAAGTGCACACATAGGAGCTTCAAGTGTTAAACACCAGCTCACCTCTGTTCTGGCGTTCGCGAAATCTCTTGGATATCGTTGGTTATTACCTGTCTCTGAAAAGAATGCTATCTTCATTTTATCTCTGATATTGTAACGAATTGTAACTCATATTGTGATAATAAATAGTCTATAACTTGTTCAAAATGTAGATAATTTTCTTCTGTCCATACATTATCATTATGTACCCCATTGATATGTGATTGAAACATAAATGTATTCCCATATAAACTCAAACTGTTTGGTTCGTTTATACCATCTGCACCTATAAAATATTTTGTATCTGACGGCCACACTATATCTTTATTTATTTCCTCATGTCCTGCAACCCATTGAAAATAACTCGACACTACATTTGCACTCTCTTGAGTTAATCCCCAACCTGGTGCTCTGAATCCATGTGGTTTATATCCACATTCTTCCCACAAACTTAATGATTCTTGTATCCTTTGGGTTGTCTCACCAGTAGTCATCTCAAGAAATTCCATCTCACCAATACCTTCGTTTTTACACGCGTGATAGTGTCCATGATTACACATTTCAATCCAATCAAATTGTTTCCAAAAATCTACAAACTCTTTTGTAAGTGGATACTTACCATGATAATTACTTGGAATAAATAAATTAAACTTAACACCATATTTCTCATTAAGTGATTTAAGATATTCCACTTGAACATCACCTTCAACCCCCCAATCCTTTTCTGGATGTATATCGTCTATTGCTACTACTACATTATTTTTCATAATCCCTAAATACATCCTTCCAAGTGTATGTGTATCCTTGTTCAGTTAAATTAAAAGCATTAACTTGAGACATCTTATTTGCATTCTTATACCAATATTGTTGTTCTCTCATTCTCGTTTGGTCATCATCTCCAAAATCTTGTCCTTTGATAAAACTTCTTTTCTTTGGTAACTTTCTATTATGAACCAATAAGATATTCTTTATAATATATTGTGGCAACTTACCTTTGAATTGTATAAGACAACTATTCATAAATGCTGTATCTTCGTGTACAAAGAATACACTCTTCGGTATATTAACTCCACTCTTAATTACATCCGATGATATGACTAACCCACACCCATTAAACTTTAATTTGTCTGTTACTTGAATATCTAAATCATCTACTTTATCGTTTATCTTATCCATTTCATCTTGAGTCATATTGTATCGCAAACTCCACCAATTTGTTAAATCTTGTTCTGTAAATGGTTTATCTGTAAAATCTGGATGTTCTAATATCTTCCAAGTATCATCCCACATTTTACAAGTACTGAAGAACCCAACATACTTTGGTGTTGTTTCTTTTGCTGCTGTATGTAGGTTATCTAATATTTCAAATGTCTGTCTTGGTATTAAAGAATCACTCTCTCCCCACATCAACACATCAACCTTCTCACAATACTTTTCATTAAACTCTCTACGATAATCTGCAATTGTAAATAACCTATCTTTATTAATCCAAAAGTCTACATTATACTTAGCACATATAACATCCATTCTCTTTACTATTTCTTGTGGTGTTATCTCATTTCTATCTATCGATTCCAACTTCTCATTCATATTGAAACAGATATCTATAATAACATTTTCCTTGTTATCCACATTCTCTAAAGCATAACTTACACTTTTAATATAATCTTCTATAATTCTAATCTCATAGAACTGAACCAAACAACCTATTGCTATAGTATTATTTAATTTCATAGTTATCCTTTATCTTATCCCATACTGATTTCATTAATTCATTTCTCTGTGTTTTTTCAAATCCATTAAAGTGCCATACCCAACCAACATCCCACATATCACACAGCCCACTAAAAAGTCCTCTTAAATGTAATTGTGATAAATTAAATCTCTCATCAAGATATACTAATTTATGTTCACTTGCTCGTATCATATAGTTTATTGGTGTTTGATCTGAACCTTTCTTTAATGTCTCATGTTGTCTCTTTCTTAACTCGTCTTCATTCTTGTAATAGAAATCCGTAACACCTTTACACCACTCTTTATGTTTCTTGTTCAATACAATAAAACCACAATTAAAGTAACTTGTCCAATCAAACTTAACATCAGGCCAGAAATCTTGATAACCTGTAATACTATTGTGTGTCCACTCAATATTAAATTTATCTTTAACTGCACAAAACTCACCATCAGTTGACTCAAAGAAATTGGGTGCATCCCAATGAATCATTGTATCAACATCAACTAATGCCACATTATCATATTCTATTTCATTAGCATCTAATACTTCCATTACATGCCATCGTTGCCATGTTGGTTTCATACCTGGAACACTATATGTTCCATCACCTTTTGGTCGTAACTCATCTTCTAATATGAATAACTCTACATCATTTTTCTTACACCAATAATCCCAACTATTATAACACCATTCTGCATAATTCAAGACATCTGGAGCCTTTACCATTGCTGTCATAAATACTACATTTTTCATTTTAATCTTCCTTATAGAAATCTACCCAATGTTCAATCATTTCATCCATCAATGTCTCAAAAGTATATTCAGGTTTCCATCCAAATGTTTCCCTAAGTTTTGTAGAATCACCACGAAGATATTTCAACTCTTCTGCTCTCATGAATTTCTCATCTTGGGTTACATAATCTTTGTAATTTAAATCTAATTGGTTGAATACATAATCACACATATCACCAACCGAATTACTAATTCCTGTAGCACATACAAAGTCATCTGGTTCTGTGTGGTTGAGCATCATGTGCATCGCTCTAACATAATCTTTTGAATGCCCCCAATCACGAAAGGCATCTAAATTACCAAGTGGTAATTCTTTTTGTAGTCCATTCTTAATTCTTACTGCCGACTTAACAACTTTATTTGTAACAAAATTAGAACCTCGTCTTGGAGATTCGTGATTAAACAGAATACCATTACATGCAAATAACTTATAAGCGTTTCTGTAATGTTTAACCATGTTGTACCCAAACACCTTTGTACACCCATAAGGACTCGTTGGCTCCATCTTTGTAGTTTCCCTTTGATAACCATCGTTATCAACAGAACGACCAAACATCTCTGATGATGATGCCTGATAGAATCTTGCCGTTGGACAATTATTCTTGTAGGCCTCCAATACATTTAATAATCCAAGAGCATTTGTCTGTACTGTAAATTGTGGAATATCCATACTGATTCGTACATGACTTTGGGCTGCTATATTATATATCTCATCTGGTTGAATAGTTCTTATCAATCGTTCTAAAGAACTAACATCAAGCAAATCTCCATACTCAACTTCTATATCATATCGAATTGAATCTATTCTACTCTGTTGATGTTCTGCTACAGAATTTCTTCTTACTATTCCGTATACATCATAATCTTGTTCTAACAAATATTCGGCAAGATAACTTCCATCTTGTCCATTAATACCTGTTATGAATGCTTTTCTTTTCATTTGTATAACTCCATGTCTCTTAAATCTGGCCATTCTTCCAATTTCCAATCTTTTGGTTTGGTTTTAATTGCGTCTGGTAATTTCTCTAATCCCAAACTAGCTGTTTCGGGTGTCATATAATAATGATAACCCATTGTACTTATATTTTGATCTCGCCATGGAACATCCCACTCTCTACCATCGTAAGACATTTTTTTAAGTTCTTCACAATCCTTTTTATTGTCTGTCAATATCATACCACCTCTACCTAAATTCAAATGTTTCTGATATTGGAAACTTAAACACATAAGACTATTTGAAATATAACTATTTCGTTTCCACAATACGGCGGCATCTATTATATTTGTTCCACCTAAATAATAATAATCTTTCCATTCTCGTTCTTCCCACTCAAACTCAATCCCTATCTTCTCTGCTAAATTTGGAATTGATGGATAAGTATTTGGTGGTACTGTAAATTTCTTTACTTCCTTGTATCTCAAACACAATTCTATTGCATGAGTACAACAATCCACAGCTACCGCATATGGTGAACCATAAAACTCTGCTATTTTATCTTCAAAATCATCTATTACTTTAAAACTCATGTTATCTCCTTATAATATCCACCAACTACAAACTTTTTACCACTTAATTTAGAACTTTTAGAAAACTCTTCATCATATTCATCTTTTAATACTAATCTGAAATCTATACTAACTCTACTTTTACCTGTGGTATTTCGTTTATTACCATGTATACATTCGCCACCTCTAAATTGAAAGTATTCTCCTACTTTCATATTTGCTGATTCAAACTCACCACTATTTGGGTGAGTCTCAATATAAATTGAAGCAGTATCTTTAGATGTAGTTAAAGGTACAATAAAATTTTTCTCAAATGGTGGATGATTATACTCGGTATCGGTATCTTTATGCCAACCATATCTTTCTGGGGAATCTTTTTCATTCCCACCAACTGCTATATTGTTTGGTAATTGAACTCTAAATGTTGGTGTTGATTGGTAGATAATTGAATTCTCACCAAATACATCTACCATAACCTTTTTAACAAAATCAACATAAGCTTTTTCAAACTCATCCCAACCACTATTTAATTTTTTATAAAACTTATCATGGAATAATGTCGCATCATCATTTTCATTTGTAAACAACTCATCAGTAATTTCACCACCCAATTCAGTATGAACTTCGGTTAAATCATTCACATCAAATAAAGTTTCCACCAATTCTACGAATGGATATTTATCCACATCATAATCATAATACTTTACTTTATATTCTTCCAACTTTACTCTCCATGTGTCTCTTTAACAATTCTATATTATCTCTTTCCCCTACATCTCTACACTCAACTCCAACATATAAGTGGTATGGTAATAATTCTACATCAGGTTTAACTAAAGTGTATGCACCAAATGCCACTCCTTCTGGAACTACAACTCCTGGTAATATACAACTATGAGCACCTACAGTTACATAATTCCCTATTGTTATATCTTCCACATCTCCACCAACTTGCTCATCTTTTGGTATTGAAGGTAATTCTAAAGTACATTCTCTAAATCCACTTGATGCACAATGTACAGAAGAACCATTAGAAATAGTAGAGTAATTTCCAATAGTAAATTTTTTACCTAAACCACCCCCTGATATTGAAACATTTGATGCAATATGTGAATTATGACCCATTTCCATAGCAACAGATATATAAGTAAAATCATCTATAATACTTTCGTTTCCAATACTAACTTCTTTTGGTTTACGAATCCTCGTAGTCTTACCTATTATTACATCTTTACCAAGATGTTTCAATTCAGATGTATCAAAAAATATATTATTCATCATACATCACCTTATCATTTTCTATTCCCTTGTATGGTCCTGTTTTATATTCATAAACTAATGTATCGTCTTCTAAAATCAAGTATGTGTGGCCACCACCTAAAGTTACAGAACAATCTCCATTCCTCAGTATTGGTTTTTGTAATAAAGTTGCATCTGTATCATAAAGATGACATTCAACACTACCTTTAATAACCACCCAAGATTCTTGTGCTATAGTTCTCTTTTCACCATCTTTCCAAATGTGTTGGTGGGGGGTGAATGTATGGCCATGTTGCATATTTAATGCAGATAACTGAATGAATTCCTTTTCTCCTACTACATCTACTCTATGTCCTTTTATATCGTAAAAGTCTATCTCCCTATATATAATGTGTAATAATCTATCAGGGTTTAATTTTGAATATATTAAATCCATTTATTATACTCCATAACTACAAATAACTCCTTCATAATCCTTTAAAATTAATCCAGGTCTACAATCACTACCCTTTCCTTCTCCAAGATATTGAACTAATTTAAAAAGACTATTTGCTTTAATCACATCTTGTATCGCTTCTTTTACACCAGTAGTTGGGTGTCCATAATCATCAAAAATCAAATACTGTTTAGTGTCTCCAAAAGTTATACAATTTTGAATATCAGAAATTACTGAATCATATTCATGATTACAATCTATAAAACTTACTTCATAACTTGGTAAGTTTAAACCATCCCAAGATTCTCTATACACATCCTGTTCGTGATAAGTAATATTGTCTCTATCATTATTTAATTCTCGGGCCATCCTTAGATTTGGTTCTTCATGCCAATCTAAAGTTACAACTTGTTTAAATAAATAACTTAATATCCTCGTGGTGTGTCCATGATTAGTTCCAACTTCCAAAATAGTATATTCCTCACACTCTGTACCTTCAAATGCCTCTACCAAATCCTGTTTAAATTTTAAAGAAGTTGTATCTTTATATTGTCTTTTATCTGGTATATCTCTATACATGAGTTGTTTGTCTTTAGCTGAAATCATATCAATTCCTAATATACTTTTATATTTTCATTACATTTACTAAAAAACCATGCCACTTCTGAATAAGTACTGATTCTACATAATACCATTTCAATTCCTTGTGATAATAAAATCATATCTAAAAAATCATTAGAGTAATCACTTTCAAATGGTTTCTCATATACATCTGTATAATGAATAAATTTCTTTGTTGGACAACTACTCTTTAAATTTTCTATTTCCAATCTATTATCACTTGAAATGTAAATAACATCTTCATTTAATTGTTTAACATACTCAATAAATTGATTTCTCTGTACTTCATCCCAATACTTGTGTCTTGCTTGAGCTCTTGGATTTACATCCCCGCCTCTATTTGCACCATTCTTAACAAAACCATCTGCATTATATGACCTTAAATGTACTGATGAGAATTTATTGTATTCTTTTTTAAATTCATCTACACAATGTTGTATTCCTGGATGTATCGTTAAATAATCTTCAAATATTTTTAAAATTTTATTTCTATATGTGGTTGGTATTCTTAGGTATTCACAATCTACATTTCTACCATCTCCATTAAATGACCAATGTGAATATGGGTCATGCCATGTAAATCCTTGGCCAATCACTTCATCACCTGATGTGTGGACATTGAATCCCTCTGGTATTTCTGTATCTTCTGGAAAAACTAAGAATCTCCATGTATTACAATCTTTTCCACTTCTATTACCGTTATGGTGTAACTCTTGATTTTCGAACAAATCATTAAAATAACTTAAATCTGTTTGTGAATCTGAATGTAATCTTTTAGCAGAAACTAACTTCTTTATTTGATTACCCATTCCACCACCACCTGTTGCAACATATGACATTATTTATTACTCCAAAATGACCATCTCCACATACTATCAAAATCACAATTGTGTGTCTCTTTTAATTTAGTAGTTATATCGTCATATTTTTGTTGAGCATCATCTACAAAATTATGAAATTGAACTTGTAAACTTTTCACTTTACTTATTGTTCCTGTATTACACATTCTTGTTAATATATCATACTCTCCACCCTCAATATTAATCTTTAATAAATCTACACTATCAAATTTTTCTAAAACTTCATTAACATCAAGTGTATTAATTTTTTCTAATGGTACTTCACTAAGTTTTTGAACATTACTTTGATAAGTACTATCCAAATCATTTTTCTTTTTAAACTCTGATAAAGATTCTGAAGTACTACCTTCATCACACACATGAAAATATTCTATTCCTGTTTCACAAGTAATTGCATACTGATAAGGAATAACATTATCCCAAATGATTTGTTTAAAGTATCTCTCTACTGCTTCATATGAATGTACTTTACACCCAAATCTATTAGCTAAATCTCTTGCCCATAGTCCTGTGTATCCACCAAAATCTAAAACTATACTATCCCTATTTAAATCATAGTGATATCTCTTATCTTCTAAACTTCCATCCCAATGTCCAACAGGTTTCATCTTAAATCCTTTAATGTATTAAATCCTATTTTATGTCCACTCGAAAAGGGAAAATCATTTCTTCTCAAATACTCATCTAACGATGATTTATATTTACTATTCTTTAATGTGGAATCTAACCATAAAAATTCTTGTACTAAGTATTTATCCAAAAAGGGATAACGAGTTTCTATACCATAATGTCCAGCAACATACTCTTCTTTATTCAAATATTGAATTTGTGTACCATCATAAAAACTAACCCATGGCCAAAATCCTGTTAAGTTAGATGGAAACAATCCACCAAACTGACTATGATTATATATCTTATTTCCTTGAAACCCATAATCACTTATGATTTCATCTGCTCCTTGACCTGATAAGTAAATTCTATATCCTTCTTGAGAAGCCTTAGAACATATGTGAGACAATCCTACAGAAGCCTTATCTCCTTTAAAATTATAACCACCATAACTAAAATCTTCACAAGTCTCATTTAAATATTTTTGTTCTGTATCATATTCTTTACGAGTCATATATATAACTTCATGATTTGGTATTCTCTCAACTCTACTCTCAATTATACCTTTATCTTCAGGCCCTGCAATAGTATAAGTTTTAAAATCTACATTCTGATTTAACAACTCACAAGCTATTGCACCACTATCATAACCTGAACTAAGTCCTAAGTATATTTTATATTTACTCTGTACTCTCTTCTCTATACTTTTTTCAAATGCCCGAATCCAATCATCATATGTATTCTTGTATTGTTTAATATTAAAATCAAAATTAGTAATCTTATCTTTTAATTCATAAGACTTTAAATCAAATACTAATGTAGTATTGGCATATAATTTAGTTCCATTACTAAACCCCAATTGAGATAATTGACTATTGTATGAAGCTATACAAAATTCTTCATCTTTAAAATCATACCACAATGGTTTACATGCAAATGGATCAGTAGAAATTAGAATTAACTCATTCTTAAAGTCAATTAAACATATTGCAAATTCACCATCTAATAATTTAGTAAACTCTATTCCATGTTCCTTGTATAAATCTATCAGTACTTCACCATCTGATTTATAATCACCAAAATCTTTATAATTATAAATCTCACCATTAAAAACTACTGCAACATCATCTTTTATATATGGTTGTATGGTTAATTCACCCGTAAGGTGTAGTAAGTTATGTAAAAATTGTACTCCATTTATATCTACAATATTTGTCCTGTCTGGACCTCTGTATTTGGAAAATTGATTTGAAGTTTTTAAAGACTTACTTGTATTAGATACACCTATACTACACATAATTTTTTATGTATTTAGTCCACTTGGGATTTGTTATTCTAGCATTATATTGTTCATCAAATGTTTCGTATAATTTACTTCCCTTAAAATGTACAATTACAGTTTCTTCATTTGGTGGTGGATGATATCGATTAACTACATCTTGTTCCACCTCTACTATATCCAAATCAGTATTTTTTAAATACCAACCAACACACTCTGTTAATGATGGACTTTCGTGTGCCCCTTTGCCAGTTTTACTTTGTGTCAAATCCATCCAATCATGTACAAAGGTTTTTGTTTTTTCATGATTTATACTAAAAAAATATGAACCGATATATTTAACAGAATTACCTGGCCTAACACAAACTTGCATATCTCCACCCTTATCTAATAAAGTATGTAAATCCTGTATGATTAACATATCTGCATCCAACATTAATAGTGGTTCTTTAATCTCTGTAAGTATTTTGTATAAATGAACTGTTTTTCCCTTGACATTTTTTTGCCAATCTTCACCCCAAGTTCCACCACTAAAATTAGTTTCAAGACCAGTAATATTTATTTTAATGATATCAGATTTATCCAAGAAATAATCTCTCTGTTCCTCTGTTAATCCATTATCAATTATATAGATATTTTTTAAATACTTTGAATCACATTTATCCAACATAGAATTAACTAATATTTTAAGATGTGGAAAATAACTTTTATCACTTGTAGTTAATACACTATATTCCAATTATATCACCGTATAGTTTATTTTGTTCTTCTTGTTTCGATATAGTTTTGACATGATACAAACTCAATTCTTCATTTGGTGGTAGATGTGCATAGGTTTTACATCCATCTATTTGTTCGTGTACTTTTCTTCTCCACCTAATATCTGGTGAATTTCTAAATACTCTTGATTGAAAATCGGGATAATTAATCCATCCTTGTTCTGTAGATTTCCATCCCCAATGTTTCATATGTTCTTGTGTGATTCCTTCAACGATATTCACTCTCGGTATCCAAATCAAATCAACACCTTCATTCATTTCTAAAACTTGTTTTATATCTCTTAATAATATTTCATGTGGATATTCATCGGCATCTATATGGAATATATAATCACCAGTTGAATGTTCTATAATTGAATTTTTTTGTGATGCAAAATCACCATCAAGTTTTCTCTGATACACTTTGATAGTTTTCATATCGGAGTGTCCATATTGTTGAACCCATGATTGAATTACAAATTGAGTTTCTTCATCTGAATAATCATCGCAAATAACTATCTCATCTTCTACATCTGTTTTGTGGATGAGAATTTCTAATAACTTATTTAATTCTTCAGCTTCGTTGTGTGTTGTAATACCATACGACAACTTCATTTTCATTTATCCCTCAAAGAGTTTTTCATATTTTGTCATCAGTTCTTGTTCAAATTTAGCTACGGTATCATCTGGTATTCTAGCATAATCGAGTTCTAAGTAAACTCTATTTCTTCTACATTCTCTTCTACTATAAGTTCTTAATCTACTATAAAATGGT
>Ga0114997_10002172_pt1 | contig 15954 bp, 11 predicted proteins | sample ArcticOcean_MG_C_2_FD_87045 | JGI IMG/M metagenome (GOLD analysis project Ga0114997, IMG submission 87045) | Marine microbial communities from western Arctic Ocean - ArcticOcean_MG_CB4_136 | ecosystem: Environmental > Aquatic > Marine > Oceanic | place: Arctic Ocean: Canada Basin | collected... | reverse complement strand
TTTATTAAATTTATCTATTGTATTTTTATTAAATGGAGTACTATTAACTATATTAGTACCAATTATAATTTTAATTTTAGTAATGTTAAAAAACAAAGTAATACAATTATTTTAATATAATTTAATACTATCCATTAATAATTTTTTCTTTTTCATAATTCTGTTTAACTTTTATTTGTATTGAATTATTTTTATTATTTTTATTATCTATATATCCGATGTAATATAATAAACATAATCCTATAATAAATATAATAATAATTCCAATACATATATATTCTATAATTTCTTTGTACATTTCTTTGTTTAATATATTTATATCCTTATATTTAAATAAAAAATCTGGATTATATCACAATCTCAAAAGCTCTTAAAAAAATTTGAAATTTTTGATTAAAACGAACCCATTATAACAACCCGAGAGTGTCCTTTAGCCAACAAGAAGCCACTCCACCACTAACGAACCATGTCCACCGAGACCACCCTCCGTACCTTCATCCAATCGCTCTATGCAGAGCACGGCGATAAGCTCCAGAATCAAGATGTCGCCGAAGCTTTCCTTGAGACCTTCATAACAGACTTGAAGACCAAAAAGCCATCTGGTCGCTCACCCACGCAGCCGGGTGACGCTTTCAACTCTGAACTCTGTCGCTGCCGAGTTTGGAACAAGGGCTATGCCAAGCAATGCTCCTCCGGACACAAGGAAGGCGGGTTCTGTACTTCTCACAACAAGAAGATCGCACAGTATGACGGATGGGCGTTCGGTCTCTATGACGAGGAGAAACCGGACAAGTACCTATTCGACTTCGCAGAGAAGAAGGCTGGACACTCCTTGAAATGGAAAGAATCTAGCAAAGCTCCCAGCAAAGTTCTCACTGCTCATGTCATCGGGCTCAAGGTCGAATACAAGCAGCTGATCGGACGGGACCCCAAAGGACCGAAAGCCAACAACGCCGAATGGCTCCAGACCAAGATCGACGAACATGATCCGGCCCAGGACACTAAGAAGTCTTCCGGTAAGAAGATTACACCAGAGGTTCAAGCTCTCAAAGACGAATACAAGGAAGTCTTCGGTGACATTCCGAAGGGACCGAAGACCAATGATGCTGAATGGCTCAAGATGAAAATCAAAGACCAGAAGGTTCAAACCGATTCATCGGACGAGGAAGTCAAGAAATCAGATGACGAGGAAGTCAAGGAATCTGATGACGAGGAAGTCAAGGAATCTGATGAGGAGGAAGTCAAGGAATCTGATGAGGAAGTCAAGGAATCTGACGAGGAAGTCAAGGAATCTGATGAGGAGGAAGTCAAGGAATCTGATGAGGAAGTCAAGGAATCTGATGAGGAGGAAGTCAAGAAGAAGTCTAAGACTAAGAAGTCTGAGACCAAGAAGTCTGAGACCAAGAAGTCTGAGCAAAGCAACAAGTCAAGCTTGGATTCTGATTTGCCCCCTCCGCACCCCGATGGAGTTGAAGCAAAGAAGAGGAAGGAGAAGAAGAAGTCTGAGACCAAGAAGTCTGAGACCAAGAAGTCTGAGACCAAGAAAAAGTCTAAGACCAAGAAGTCTAAGACCGACGAGGCAAAACCTTTAGAATTAGAATTGGACCTTGATATGGAAGGAAAAAAGTTTGATTTTGAAGGAATCTCTTATTGGAAGAGAAAGGAAGAAAAGAAGCAGAATGTTTATGACGAAGACGATATGCTCGTCGGTCATTGGATCAAACAGGATAAACGCATCCATTTCAATGAAGATTGGGAGGAGTGTCATAAAGCACTTGTAGATGATATCTAAAAACAAAGACAAAAACAAAAACAAAGACAAAAAACAAAAAAGACAAAAAACAAAACAACAAAAAAACAAAGACAAAACAAAAACAAAAACAAAAAGACAAAAAACAAAAAACAAAAAACAAAAAAAGACAAAAAATTTTTTTTGTTGCTGTTAATTTAATATTATTTTTTTAAAATTTTAATATAAATTAATATAATGAGTAGATTTGTATTCTTATTATTATTATTATTTGTATGTGCATTAGTTTCAATCATTTCTTTATCTTTAAGTGCCGGTGGTTTATATATATGGTCAAATAAATATGAATTTAAAAATATGAAACAACCAAATGGTACTAAGTTTACTTCAATTGATCCACCTTATTTAACTGGTGGTACAACTGGTACATCTGAAGATGTAGGTTGCGCATATCTAACAATCGAAAATGCTTATAAAGTATGTGATAATCAAGAAGATTGTATTGGATTTTATGATACTGGAGCTAGATCTATAATAGAGACTACACTTATGCAAACTGAAAATGATACATGTACTTCGAATTATGAATTAGCTAAAAATGACTTAAATAATTTCTTTAATTCAAATATTGAAATATGCACTAATCAAAGTAATAATCAGTCATCGAGTTGCACCCCCGTACAATCAGGAGGTGAATATTGCGAAGTAGTTCAGCATGGGAAGTGCACGTCTCGTATGGGTCAGTACAAGGATCAGTGTGAATCTATAAATACACTTGACATTACCACCAGCGAAAATGATAGGCAAAATGCGTGCGATGCCGTAAATTTACCATCCGACTCTAAATGCGATTACATAAACGTTCATACCGACTGTGCTCTTTCGCCGGCGTCAGCGGACGGAACCACTGTCGGCGAATGTAAGAAATCTGAGTACACTCCAGCGCGGGGGACATGCACCGAGACCGCGACGATCTCGGTTCCCGCGGATAAAAGTGCATGTGATCTAGTTCTTGGTACCACGCTTTCGGACTCGACGGCATGCGATACAATTCAACTAGACGGCACCACAAATGGTACCTCCCCTGCCTGCACCTACACCTATCCCTCTACCGGCACATGCATATATGTACCTTCTACAATTAATATATGTAATAAAATTAATGATATGATTCCATATCAACCAGATATACAGGGTATCTGTACTGGCGATGATATAGTTTCTATTAATTTTGGAGAGGAATTTATATGTCCATTCGAATGGAAATACAATCCTGATCATACGGATCAGACTTTTACAGATTGTAATCAAGAAAGAAAATGGAATAATGATGAAGGAGATATAATTAAGAATGGGATCTGCCAATATACTCAAAAAAATGTAAATGATTGTGTATTCAATATAAATGGGAATAACATATGTATTAGTAAAACAGAGTCTATTGACCCTAATAGCAAAAACATTTTGACACAAGAAGAATATTTAGAATCTATTAAACATCCTAAATCATATAATCAAAATAATATATGTCCTTTACAAAATGATCAACCTCAAAAATGTTCAAATAACTGCTCGCATGTGGAACCTGTAATTAAATATATTTCTACTAATCTTATAGATCTTGTACAATTTACATCAAATGAAGCAACACCAGCCGCCGCCTTCGCCTATGGGTTTCGGAGCCAAGTAATTTCTCTAAAAGAAATTATAAATAAAAAGTCTACCACAGCTAAACTAACCTATTTATGGGATTTACACATTAAAAATAATATAATACTATATGTAAAAGATATAACTGGTCAAAATATTCAGGAGGGTACGTATATTACTGATATACACACCGATAATAATAACCCGAGAATCACGATATCTAAAGTTCTAACTAATACTGTTTCTAACGACTCTATTATCTCAATAATGACAGATCCAAAATCCAAAGGTATAAATACATACTTCGAAAATAAATTAAATGAAAATAAACAAATTATTCATACTTTTATTTCTGACTATATTAATCCTTCTGGCATTTGCGACGGATACTTGTACACAGATCTGTCCGACAACGTGTGCGAATCCATGGTGGAGAACATGGGCGAAGGCCAGATTGAGTGGGATAACAAGGGCTCTGCACGACCTTACTGGCTTGGGATTCACTGGAACCCATCAAACACAGTCGGTGGCTACAGCAGTAATGTGGTGGAGAAGGTTTTGGTGCCCCTTACAAAGGATGGAAACCTTCCCACCGAGTGGCAGTGGACAGGTATTAGAGAAGCTGGTGCAGATAAAGGTCTGCATGGCATGACGCCCGAGCAGGTGGTCGTGCTGTTAAATTCGGTGTTTCCGAATGCTATCAATCTGTCCGCGTGGCACGCAGCAACACATCAAACGGCTGCCATGATGCCTCTTCCGGGCAGCACTAAAGGCGGCATCTTTCACGCAGAACAACCTCTCATCAATAAGATATCTCCGTACCAGGTTGGTGATCCGGATGACAGCGGTGTGATGCAGATCAAACTTCTGTGGGGAGGTACGGGTGTGCCGGCATCGTGGCCGGAGCTGTTCACCCAACTCAACAACAATAACTTTAGGCTAATGACACAGAAAGAGATCCGCGCTTACCTTCACGGAAGGGGTCCGGCCGGTTACGCACACACCGACGCATTGTCGATTACCGATGCACTGGGCATCGACGTCAACGATATCGCTAGCAATTACGACACTCGCACCGTCCTGTCGCCACCCAAGGACATCCTGTACCCAGCGTCCGCATATGGATGGGGCTTTCCGCGCGGATCGATGCCTATCATGTCTCAAATTGCCGCACTGAGTACCTCTAAAACCGAATGCAAGAATGCGTGTGATAATACAGATTCTTGTAATGGATACTCGTACAGTATAGAAGGAAATACAGATTGTATATTATATAATACAGTTAGTACTATCATTGATACGAGGGTGACTAGCACAACTTCAAAACATAGGTGCCATGCCAAGAATACCGTCAACCCGATCTGCAATAAAATAAACCATAATCAAGAGGGAGGTAACAAATATAATTGTGAAAAAATCGATTGTACTTTTACTCCTTCAGACTATGATGATTTTATAAGGATAGTTCCCAATGCAAAGGTAGGAGCAGAGTGTAAGGTTGACACAGATTGTTCAAGTACAAACTATAAATGTTCCCCAAAACCAGAATTATTACAAATCCTAAATAGACCCGACACAAATTTACCACCTGGATTTAATAAATTCAGTAATGATTGGTTTATTTTAGATTCCGACAATACTAATTCTATTAAAGTAGATGATTATATTAAGATAAGTGACAATACCAACTCCCAGTGTGATGCCATATATAAGGGAGAAGGTGAAGTAAATCGTCCAATCCAAGTAAAAAGTATAACAGAATTCAATAACAAAAAATATATAAAGATAAATAAGTATGATATTAAAAACGTGATTAAACCCATAAATAATAAATGTGGAGTAATTACTATAATGAAAGATGTAGAAGTTGATACAATTGATCCTTCGTCAGAAGAAAAAGGTATCTGCTCAGCTGTTAGGAATAATGAAAACACATGTGGTAATGGTGACCCATTCTTAGTTAAGTTCAAATATAAGGAAGGGTCTGAATTATATCAAAGATGGGAAATTATTACTGATGCAAAAGACGAATTAAATGACCTCTCTAATTGTGATATAAATCTACATAATGAAGTTTTATATACTAACGAAAGTTGTATATCTGAAAATGATGAATGCTATAATAACAAAAGAGAGTTGGATTGTACAAACTCCTCACCCAATTGTAGTTGGGATAGGGATAATGAACAGTGCAAAGATACTGTAAATACCTGCGATAATCCGATAGTGAATGGATCAAGTGGTAGGGAAGACTTCTACGATAATTATATTATTCCTTGTGTAGAGAATGTAAATACTGATATATGTGGTAATTATCAGTATGCTGAGGCGAGCTGTTATTATGGACCGTCCTGTCCTGGAGGCGTTAAAGAAAAATCCGGTAACAAAATTGATCCTACACTATGTGATGGTGCTCCTGTATATATAAATGATATTAAAAATAAAGTACTTTTCAGATCTGATTCAGGCACAGACGCAGATGCAGACGCAGATGCAGACGCAGACGCAGGCGCGGCGCCGACCCCGCCACCACCACCCGATTCATGTTCTGATTTCAGTGGGACTTACGACGATCAGAGCCATTGGACCGGGGGTACGATGACACAAAACGGTTGCAACGTATTATGGTCGGTATCGAGTGGCTGGAATGCAAGCTGCTCAGGAACAGTCTCCGGGTCCACACTCACCTGGTCGGGATCTTGTGGAAGTAGCAGTGCTACCCGTGCGATTGGAAGTCTCTCTGGAAACATTTTAGAGTGGACCGACGGAAACTTTTGGCAACGACGACCCGGCACAGACGCAGGGTTCAGGTCTGGTACGATTTCGCCATGTGTCAACGATGACAGCACCGCAGGTCAGGACGGACACAGCACTTGCACAAGCTGGTACGACAAACACCCCGAAACCTGCGGGAAGCACGACGTCGTAGGTTTCGATGCCGCGGCGCAATGCTGCGCTTGCGGGGGCGGTTTCTTGCTCCCAGTCCCTGCGACAGACGCAGGGACTGGGACAGGAATTGAAAGAGAAAATATAAACAGAAACACTTACTGGTCAGTGGCTGATATATCTTCTGGTGTTTTAAATACTTGCACTAATTTACCATTAAAGACTTCTAATCATTTTTTGAACAGTGATGATAATTTCATTATTGAAAAAGGAGTAAAACTACTGAAATCACACGATTTGCTAGAATTTGATGTTACTGATGTTAGCAATAAACTATTGAGTGCATCTCAAAAAAGAAATGAACTGAAACCTCTTGGCAAATCTGGTGATTTTATTTGTAACTTAGGGCCGACGATGGAAAATGATAAGCGATCCACAGGTACAAACCTTGATATTAAAAACAAAGAATGGTGTTCCGAGAGATGTGATTCTTCGAGTGAAACTGGAGGACAAGAAGATGTTATACTAAATGACACCACTAAATGCAAACTGAATCCTGGTTATCCAAATGGGCACTGTACAAAAATTTTGCCGGACGATTCCCTTTGGTCAAATTTTTCATGTGCGTTACAAAGAAACAGTTGCTATTATAAATCTGACGGGATAAGTAAGGCCGAAAAATCTGATTGCAATAATGATTATCTATCTCAGTGGTGTGAGTGGGACGAGTCTACCGAAATTTGCGACTCAATTCCTGGCCTTATAGGAAGAAAATCAGGCAAAGTGCAAAATGCAATTATTAATTCAAATTTTGAATGGAATCAAAATATGAGGATAGATTATTATTTTGAAAAAGACTTATCTCCACCTGTCGCTGCCCGTCAAATACATCCTGGGAGTGCCGGTTGGAGCGCGCGGAGATTTTCTGGCGAGGGAGTTTCCGGGAGGGTGATGGGACCGGTGCGTCCTCTTAAAGATTCAGATGGAGATCAAATTGAAAATCGTGTTAAGAAATATATGTTAAATGGTGGTCCTCCAGATGCACCAAACTACCACCTAAGGGAATATGATGCAGCAATTGAAAAAGTCCCAATATCAAAAAGATATTGGGATATCTCAGACAGTAGCGTAACTGATTGGAATATTGCGAGTACGCACAATTGGAAGATACCCTATAAGTGCGCCAACGATGACAGCAGTTATAGTAAGGACGGTCAGGACACCTGCTCCAGCTGGTTCGATAATAACCCAGAATCTTGTGGTTCTGCTGAAGATCCAGGTGTATCCGACGTTCCTGGAAGGTTCAATTCGTTTGAGCAGTGCTGCGTGTGCGGTAACCCAGAAGCAGGCAGAAAACCATCTGAGTATTACGATGACAATATAATACCTGGAATGGTGATAACGGACCCGGATAGTCCCTATACTCGTCACTACGCCGACGACACCATCTCTCACTCTCTCAATCCAAATAAAAAATATTGGCGAGAGGCGAGTTCCAATATCTGCACACTATCTCCATATTTATTGGATCAGGATAATGATGATATTTGCAGATCACAAGAAAATCAATCTTGTAGTACAGAACTCATAGGACCGGGTGAAAGTGAAAATGATATACATATAGGAAAACCAAAATGTATATTTGCAAAGTGGCCACCCCGTCCTGAGAAGGCCCCAAACGCAAATAAAATAAATGTCAATTTAAATAAAAAAGAATGTAATGAAATTCATTTAACAAGTAAACAAAACAAATTATTTAAAGAAACAAAACAAGTTTGCAAATTTGATATAGAAACTAATGATTGGGAAACAAATGAATGTGAAATGCCAGAAATTTCACAATTTTGTTTCTATAAAGATATAGAAAATAATTCAAATAATAATAATCCCAATACTGGAATTTATTTAAAAAATAAAAAAACAATATTAGATTTTTTAAAAAACAAATTTGATTATGAACCATAAAAATTAATCTAGATTTTATTTTTATTTAATTTCATATATAATAATGTATAAATAATTATAAAATAAATAGTGTATTTAGTAAACATTATATAATAATATAAACATTATAATAAATAAAAATATATTGATAAATCTATTTATCATTCTTATATTATACTTTGCCAATTATCATAAGATTCCCTTAAAATATCATATTTATTTTTAAGATAATCATTCTTATTTTTATTATAACATTGTTTAACTAAACTATCAACTCCTTTAATTATCTGGTTTGGTAATTCATTTCCATTCCACTTATTCCAATTTTTAACATAATCTGTACTTAAAGACATATCTGGTATAGAATCACAAACTAATTCATTATCATCTCCATTATTCTTTGCTTTATATAATGCCCAAGCACCTAAACACATACAATGATTATTACCAACTCGATTTTTTGACCAATCACTTTGTCCTGTTTCAGTTGAAAAATTAGATGTATTATCAGTAACTTTAAAACATATTTGATGAACACCTCCGTCTTTTTCACTACAATATCCACTATTATCCCAACTACCTATATTTTTATCATTAAAATTTTGTTTACATTTTTGTAATGGTTTTCCATAAATATTTTTTAAACTATTATGATTTTGTGTACTAACTATAAAATTATCAATTTTATCTTTACACGCTAATGATAATTTAACAAATATATCACCCATACCACCTTGTAAATTATCTGGTTCTGTATTATTTCTTTTACTACATTTTTTTACAATATTATTTATACTTTTTTTATCGTTATTTGACGCAATTTTAGTATTATAAAATAATGCAAATATTAATTTTCCATTATTTGAATATATTCCATTTAAAGTTTTATTATTATTACATTTAAAACTAGATACAGAATCTGGAATATTATCTTTATTACAACATGGGTCATCAATAGTTAATACATCATATATATGTACACCATCACTTAAATGTGCGTTATATTTATCAACTTTAGCATATTTCATAATATCACATAAGCATGGCGAACAACATCTATAATATTTACCATAAATATCATTACCTTTTAAATCTTTAACTATAACATTATCAGATACTTCAATTCTTTTTGGATCTACAGGTGAACCACTTACACCACAATAAAAACTATTATATAATTCAAAATTGCGTTTATCTAAATTCATATCAACTATATGTTTGAAAAATTGGGGTCCACCACTATTACGATTTCTATCTGGAAATATTTTATTAAAATCTTTCATTAATTTTTCATAACCATTACTACGCTCTTTCATTAATGTATCTTTATTAATGTTTAACATAAATGTCTCACTCGAATTACTAAAAAATTTATAAATCATAAAAATAATAAATATAATTATTAAAAAAAATAATAATTTTATGATTTTTTTCTTAGTTTTTTTATTTAATTTCATATATAATAATGTATAAATAAATTATATTTTTTTAATAATTTCGGCATATTCTTATATTTCGGTATATCTTATTTTAATATTTATCATACCCACGCCACCCGCCGCATCGTCGCGGTCTGCAAGCGCCGCGAGCTCCGACCGAAACTGATTATCCGCGAGATAGCCAATGTTTGGTTCGGCTGCAAACGCCGCCGCGTGGAGAAGCTCCGGTGGGAGCTCTAGCGCTCCTCTGCTAGCACTGACCCGACCCATGTCCTCCGCGCGCAGTTCGCCGTCGTCCAGCCGGGTGCACCACAGACCTCCTGCGCCGTGCCAGTAGAGAAAACCGACAGTTTTATGTATCGTCCATTCGTTTTTGGTCTTACCACTAGTGTTCTCGAATGCTCGCACTATCCATTCCTTTTTAATATTCATACGTTCTTTCATACGCACATTGATCATATGTTTGCGTTCTAACTTATTATCTCGTTTGTAATAACAGCCGGAACTGTTTTTTCTTTTCATTCTTTGAATAGTTACGTATTTAATAAAATCTTTTAATGAAGGGGTATTATTTCTTGTAATTAAATTATAATTTGATACAAACTTTTTTACATAGTTCTTTTCGGTTAAATTTATTTTGTTTATCATACGATATAGAAATCTTGGAAGATCGCCTGGAAGCATCTTAGGTAACATTATTCCAAGCGAACTAAACATAAATTCTTTAAAATTGGTAATAGTAAGACGATTTTTGTTAATAGCATATTCAATATAATTATGAGTAGTACTTACAGGAAATAACCCGACACCCGAACCGCTATATCGAATACCATATTCTATTTCTTTCTTATAATCTAAAATTTGTTTTTCTATTTCTACTGATAATTTATCCCATAAAGATTGATAACCATTTTTTACTTCTTTTGCTTCTTGTATTTTATTTTTATAAAAATTTTCTTTCATTATGTTGTATAAATTTTCATCACTTTTTTTTATAATTGTGATATAGTCAGTCAGTCTAACTTCCATTATTATTTATATTATAATACCAATACTTTAAAATATTTCAAATTAAATAATTATAATAAATTAAATAATTATAATAAATGTAAATTAAATTCAGAATTAGTGCATTCAATTAGATAATACAATTCATGGTAAATAAACTCTACTAAACATTCATCAGCTTCTTGTAAACCTCTCCACATTTGATCATAAAATCCGACTTGATATTTACCCACATTTGGCAAATTATTAAATAATTCTTTTTCATATTCTGTTAAATTATCTTCATTATAATTTATTTTGTATAAATCATCAAATTCTATTATCTTATATTTATCTGTATCTTTAACATTATTTTTTATCCAATTATAATATGATACTAAACTTTCAGATGCTTCAGTTACTACGGCATCATTAAATGATTTTCCTTCATTTAAATGTTTTAAAATTTGTTCTTTAGAAATTGCATTTTTACGATTATAAAAATCTAATTCATCTGGTGTTAGATTATCCATATTAAAATTTATTATATATATATACTAATATTCATTTTAAATAATTTTAAGAGCTCTTAAATTTAAATATTTATTTAATTGTTTTAACAAAAGATAATATTTTATCATTAGTTATATCCATTTTTTTAAATATTTCAACGATCATATCTGTATCTGTATCAGCTCTATGCATATTTTTTTTTTTATGACCAATTATCATTTCATATATATCTCCTAATTTTTTATTATATGTTGATGTATTATAACAAGAATTTATTATTTCGCGACTATCTAATAATATACAATTATATTCATTTAATATTTTTTTATGTTTTAATATTTTATGATCAAATATATTTCCATTATGAGCTATAAATATTGGATTTTCACATAATTTAAATATTTTTTGTATATCTGATTTAAAATTAGTTATATTTTTATCAGCATTTATAAAATCATTATCTTTAATACCTGTTAAATTAGATATTTCTATGGTTAATGGTTTTTTCGGTTTAATTAATCCAGAACTTATTACACTATTATCAAAATAATCTACAAAATGTCTTTCAATAATATCACAAGTATCTGTAAATAAACCAGTTGTTTCTAAATCATAAATATATACTTTATGTTTCATTTTCATATGAAATGTTTCACATAAAAATTCATTTAACATTGTGTGTTTGAATGTTTTATCAATATTAATAATATATTTAGTTCCATTATATAAATTCCAAACTTCTAATCTCATTGGTTTATCCCACAACGGAAATAAATTATTATAATATAGTAATAATTGAAATACATGTAAATGATTAAATGATTTAGTAAATTTAAAATCAATAATAGAATCTTTTGTAATAGCATCATATACACCAGATATTGGAAGATGAGGATGTTCTATTCTACCTTGAAATTTACAAATTTTAAATTTTTCTTTACATAATAATTTAACTTTATGAATATATGGTTCCAAACTATTAATATGTTGAGTAAAATCATCTTTTAATATATGACCACATTCATTTTCTATTTGATAAAAATATACACATAATTCAAATAAAGATTTAGATATTTCTTTTCTATTTTCTAAATTTTTACATCTATCTATAACATATTGTTCATCATATATAGACACACCTGTATTTTTAATTATATTTATTTCTTGATTTTCAGGGATTTCGTGAGCATATTTGTCTAATAAATATTCATAAAACTTTTTTTCTTCTATATTTAAATCATTTTTAATTTTTTTTAATTTAGATAATGTTAATGAACTATAATTATTTTTTAAATTTTTATATATTTCATTATATTTTTCAGGTATTAAAATATATAAATTATTTCTTTTAATAAAAGATTCAATATAATTTTTAAAATTATATGCATCACTAAAATCATTAATTCTTAATATTTCATAATTATATCTAAATATATGTTCTATAAATATTCCATATAAAGATGAATATTTATCGTGTTCATATATTTCAGAATTTTCTTTATCAAATAATTTTATTTCAGTAATTTCACAATTTAATTTATTTTCTAAATAAAATTGTTTTTGTTCATTAAATAATTCATTTTCTAATAATTTTGTAACTCCATACATATCTGGTTTAGTTTCTTCTTTAAAAATTTCCTTATATTTTGGATTTGATCCAACAATTTTATATAATTTAGAATTTACATTTTTTAATTCAGTCCAAGCATTTTTATTCGATTCTATTGCTATACTTAATTCATCACTTGCTCGACTTAAACCAACATACCATAAATATTTAAATTCATTGTATTTCTTTTGAGTTGGTATTCTTCCCATCGTTGATAAATGAAAATTTAAAATTATAACTTTTTTAAATTCTAAACCTTTAGAACCATGTATTGTATATAAATTAATATGTCCTTCTTTGATATTACTAACTCTTTTACTAATATTATCACTATCAGAAAAATTATAATGTGGTTCATATTTATAATCATATTCTTCTAATAAATTTGCTATTATCTGAAGTCCAAAATTTTTATGAATACCCCAATTATCAAAATTACCTTTTTTAACAGGTCCTATTATAGCTATATCTTCAAATGGTATATTTGTTTCTTCAATTTCATTAATAATATATTCTTTTAATTTAATAATTGTATCACAATATATTTTTGGTAATTCACCTTTAACTTCTCTCATAGCAATCATAGGTTGTGTTGAATCTTTCCAAGGTCTAAATTCATTTATAAAATTAACAATACTTTCAGTTGATCTATAATTTTTAATTAAATTTATTCTTTCTCCATCATGTTCAATTAAAAATGTATCAGAACCACCTTGAAATTGATATATATTTTGATCTGGATCACCTATCATTATTGTAGAACCATTACATATACTAGATATTTTTTGAATTGTTAAATATTGAATTTCTGATATATCTTGTGCTTCATCTACAAAAATATATTTACAATTTTTTAAACATTGAATATTATTAAAATTAATTTCATTTGTTTCCAATAAGTGATATAATCCAGCTACAAGTGTATTAATATTTTTTAAAGTTTTATTAAAAACTTTTTTCATAACAATAGCTGATAATGAATGAATTGTTCTAACATTATCATTAGAAAATCCATTTTTATCTTTTTCTTGTCCTTTTACTAAAAAATCTTCGCGAGACTTCCTTGAAAATGTTAATATTAAAAAATCATGATTTGTTTTTATCTCACCTATTTTTTTCATATATATTATTTTTTCAATTATAGTTCTGGTTTTTCCACCACCTGGTATTCCTATTAATTTCATATTTTTTGTTGTTTTATTTATAAAATAAAGTTGTTCACTATTTGATGACATAGTAGATGACATATTTAATATGTTTTATATTAATATACTTATTCCTTTAAATATAATAAGCTAAAGGTGTAAATAAGTTTTAATATTTCTCATATTAAAGAAAGTAGCAAAACCAATAACAATACCTATTATACCTCCAACAGCAACTTGTTGAAATGTATGACATTTAAAATGTATTCTACTTATCATTATTGTCATAGTTAAAACAAAAATAAATAAACATTTAATTATTTTCAATTTATCTGAATATCTTCCATTAATTATCATTAGAATCATAAAAGTCCCAAATAAAGCAGATATTTGAGAATGACCAGACGGCATCCCGTAAGATATTCTATTATCGAGATTTATGAAATCGCAATCTTGAGCCCCTTTAGGTCTTGTACCTTTTCCCAGAATAGGGAATTCATTCTTATTCATAATCGGTTTGAATACATATTCCTTTAATACTTGGTTCAATAAAAAACTTAAACCTAATATTACGGAAAATATCAAAAAGTCCACTTTATAAATCATAAAATAATTAACAGATACCCTCTTAACACCTTTTATTGTTGTGAGAATCATTATAATTAAAGAATTATTATAATTAATTAGAAATATTATAATTAATTTGAAATATTATAACATTTCTAATTACTATTAAAATAAATAAAAAAAATGGCTCGAGGACAACTTTCAAAAGCTTCTAGAGCTAATAATAGAAATAATGGTTCAAAAAGACGTGCTCCAAGTTCTTTACATCAACAGAAAGGAAAAAAATATAATAAAAAACATACAGAAGAAAACATTAATAAAATAAATAAATATATTACATTTGAAGGAACATCATATATGGTTATATATGAATTAGTAAATGATATTCCAGTAATACATCAAATTATTAAAAATAAAAATTGTGTTACTTTTAAAGATTTAGAAAATTGCGTAGTGCGAGATATTAATATTAGAAATGGAGTATCAAGAATTCTTTATTCAAAACACATTAAAAAATAAATAAAAAATAAATAATTATCTATGATATTTTATAAATGAAAAATTCTATTATTAATTCTATTATTTACGGTGTAATTTTAAATATATTCTTACCTTTAATTCTCGAACCTTTTTCTACTGAAGAAGAAAAAATACCACCAAATGGAGCAGCATCCCTTTCATTAAAAGGACAATTTATGCATATGATGGTTCATCATGGTCAAGTTCCATTTATGAGTAGTATTATAATAGCTATAATTGTTGGACTATCTGTATTTTTAGGAAAAAATTTCAATTTGGTTTAAAATAAGTTATAATAATTAATTATCAAGTTTACAAAAGAATAATTATAATATTTTTTTTTTATTATTGCGTTAATTGTGAAAACAATTTACCTTTTAATCAATATCATAAACATTCTATAGAATGTAGAGAAAAAAATATAAATAATAAAAAATATGGTGAATTATAAGATTATAAATTTGAAATCTATTTATATAATTTAATAATAAATAATTAAAAGAATGAACATAATAAACACACATATTCATCGTTTAGTTTTTCGTATTGATAATGATGCTCCAGAAGAATTTATGGATAAATGGAAAGATTTTAAAGTAAAATGTGAAACAGGAGATAATGAAAATATTGTTCATCAAATTAAAGAAAATTGTAAATTAGAACAAAATAAAGTATTACCATATTTAAATCGTAAAGAAGGTGGTTTAGGAGGTGATGATAATACAGTAAATAAACAAATTAGATTTAGAGATTATGAAAATTGGTCACAGATACCAAGATATGTAGATAATGATATCATATTTGATGAAATAATAAATACAGAAAAAGAAATATGGACTTATGAAGAATTAGATGATTTAATTTATGCTTTCATAAAAACTGCTAATTATAATGTAGAAGCAGAATGTGTTAATGGAGTTATTGAGTTAAATAAATCATAATTAA
>Ga0114997_10002171_pt1 | contig 15958 bp, 8 predicted proteins | sample ArcticOcean_MG_C_2_FD_87045 | JGI IMG/M metagenome (GOLD analysis project Ga0114997, IMG submission 87045) | Marine microbial communities from western Arctic Ocean - ArcticOcean_MG_CB4_136 | ecosystem: Environmental > Aquatic > Marine > Oceanic | place: Arctic Ocean: Canada Basin | collected... | reverse complement strand
TGCTAACTTATCTGCTTCTTTATCTGCTAACTTATCTGCTTCTTTATCTGCTAACTTATCTGCTTCTTTATCTGCTAAGTCGGTATTCATACTGAAAGAGAGTGAAAATAAAAAACGACTAGTTAACGGGGTAATGCCACACAGTCTTTGCCCAAAAATAATCACCTTTCATATCAGGGATACCATACTTATCCTTTAGAACCTGACCCACGGGATACATCAAGTCAATATTCCATATTTCCCCTGATTCCGGGTCATACCCCATTTCATACGGCCCAACACTCCCCTTCCCTCCCAGAACGACCTTCACCTTCAAGAGTTTCAATTCTGTTTTCTGAAGTAACTCGTTCCCTCGATTCTTTCTTGAATCTAAATCCAGGGAACGAGTGTACGCGGACTGCGAATCACCTGTTCTTAGATTTCTGGGATACATATAGGGCGTCTCCACCGCCCCTTCGTCGCCCAGTTTATTATGACTAAGAAATAGCCTGGAATCCACAGAAGATTCGCGAATTGCTTTCAAGAAAATCTCAATTCTCTCCTGTTTTTCCACCGCTTTCGAATAAATACGTTCGTCCGTTGTTAATTTGGGCGTTAATTTCGTCTTGTCGTCTTCAAACATAGGGTCAGTGCGTGTAGTCATGTATCTGAAAATATCGACTATCCGTTCTTTTTGCGGTAACAATTTATGCGAACAATCACGCACCGCCCTACCAATAGCTTGCGTAACCCCGCCCTCGTGCCAATGGGGTTCCATGATATGAACCTGCCGCACATTATTTAATGAAATACCTTCAGTATACTTTGGAGTTAGAATAATAACCTTTATAATATCCCCGTGCACGTTACGATCATGATTGTACACTTCCAACCCCTTTTTTACCATCTTATCACTCGCCGCGTCGTTTGCATTTGCAAATATCATACCCCGTTTTGAACGTCCCCTTTTTGAAGATTCCGACCTTTTCGTTGCAAAGGAACTGTACCCCCAGCAAGATAAAAATACATTCAACGCCTGAACTCCTTCCCCTCGAACCCAGCGACTGAATATCATCACAGGTCCGTTCGATTTTTCTATATTGAGACACAATTTTGTATATTTAGAAGAAGAAATCGCCATAGATTTCATGCATTTAGACGAAAATGAATGTTTATCCATAAATTCGTCCGTATTCATTTTATACTTTGTCCTGAATGCGTGCAAATCCTTGGACCATTTAATACCGTCCCGTCTCTTTAGTTTTTTCCAATACAAGCCTATACCGTTGAAATACGTATCTAGAGCGTTGTAGTATTTCTTTACGATACTTGAATCGTTTCCTTTTTGAAACTTACTCGCCCCGAATTTACTTTTTGCGGGACGACTATCCGCATTAATAGTCGCGCTTATGTCGGGGGAGACCATATTTCCCGCCAAACGAGTCCCGGTTCTGTAACTATCGGACCCAGACGCCTTGTCCTTGCTACTATCTCGAATCCCGACTACTTCAACCCCTTTCTTCGAATCCCATCGCCCCTGTTTTCTTCTATCCGTATCCCCTTCGATTTTATCGAGAATTTTGTACCTTTTCAACGCGAAATCCTTCAATTCGCACAGCACGGTTATATTATTTTTTACTGCAAACCTTCCGGGAATAGCTCCTTTATAGTACGACACTAATCCCTGGGTATACCTTTGGAATATTTCTCTTCGCTCGTTCAATAATATACCATCTTTAGCATACACATTATCGAATTCGTCTTCGTTATCTGGGAACAATCCTTGACGAAGTAAGTTAAACAAAAGAGCCAGTTCAAACGTACTATTCACAGCAGGAGTACCTGACAGACATAACAACCAACTATCGGGTTCTCTTTTTCTGAAATCAACGATGGATTTATATATCCCCAAAGATTCCCCCAACGATTCGGGGTTCAGTAATCCAGAACGCACGGTGCCGATAAAGGAATGACACTCTTCGACAATAAACACAGATCTTGTTTTAGGATTTGGATCGTAATTCTTTTGTAAACTGGTATTGAATTTAGAAAACGCCCCATTCCCGTTATAATTGACAAAATGTACTCGTTTCCGTATCGTAGAATACATATCTCTTGGTACAAATAATTTCAAATCCCGTTCCCAGGGCACGTCTTTCAAAGACGCCTTTGTTAGTATGTAAATATCCCACTTAAATTGTTTATCTTCTTCAAATAGTCTCAGTATCAACTTAATCACCCCGATTGTCTTGCCTGTACCCAAACCCCAGTATAAAAGCAGCTCTCTAGCCTTTTCCGAGGGCGATAAGTAATTCGCTACAAAGTCCTGATGTTTATACTGTTTTAGTCCGGTATCTCCCGCGCTCTTATTACACGGATCTCTGTCCGAATTGATATCTATCTCGTCCGTTTTGAATTTTGAAAATCGATTCGTCACCCAATCGGGGAAACGTGTACCATTTTTATCCTCCGGGTTTATGTAATCAGAAGTCATCTCTATCGTTACACTTTGATTTTTTTTTCATTTGAAACCAACGAAGTGTACACGACTGTCATAAAATACAATTGAAGAAGATGGATGACGCAGTATAACAGTTCGAACTCTATGAAAATCTTCTTTCCTGATGTATAGAGATGATAGCACCGATACCAGTGGAATAAAATACTGATCGGTTTTAGAACGATGTATGAGTATTTGTAGTACGTATTCACCTTAGTATAGTATTGCGGAAAATTATACTTTACTACAATTCTTGCGTGACTTAGTACGCTGCTGGGATAGGCGAGGTACGCGCTCCCCGATTCTTGTATGTGTTGATACGTGAATTCGTCGTAATGCTGACCGTATACGTAATGTAATCCCAATGTCACACTATGATGAAAAATATGCTGCGCGTCAAGTCCTCCGTAGATAATTTCGTACATGTACGATGAACTAATAAAAATAGGTAAGAACCTGCCAACGAATGAATAAAATTTAAAATTTCCATGAATCAGCCATGATATTTCGGAAATATAGATACCCACAGACCAAATTATATATTTAAGCGCGGAAACTACATGTTCAGATTTCTTCAAGGGAATCCATCGTTTGAGCAATTTCGAACACACGATGTCGCATAAAAAAAATACCAAATTCATATATATTTAATGTATTTTTTAGTAAGAGAATAAACGACTCAGAATAGTTCCAATTCTTTCTTCAGCTTTATTTGCATCCATCTTTTTTTACTATAAAATTCTTTCCGAGACAGACGGAATACTTTCTCAAACTCTTCGTCGTCTAAGTTTGCCTCTAGATGTTGATCGTCGAGTTTCTTCTTGATACCTTTACGTTTCATTTTCATAATTACCGGGTACGTATACGTATAGTTGGATTTTGGGATATATTCTAACTCCGACGCGTCGGGGATATCTGTGTAACATAACTCTGGGATATCCCCGTCAATGAATTTATCTCTAGAATTCATGTACAACACGTCGGAGTAATCAATCTCAGTCTTCCCATCGCCGATTTCTACGAACGTATCATTCTGTCGCACCTGTTCTGTATTCCCGTCACCAAGTTCTGTATTCCCGTCACCAAGGTCTGTATTCCCGTCACCAAGTTCTGTATTCCCGTCACCAAGGTCTGTATTCCCGTCACCAAGGTCTGTATTCCCGTCACCAAGGTCTGTATTCCCGTCACCAGGATCATCTTGTACCGGACCAAGGCATTCGAATTCTGTATTACTCAAACTTAATACCGATTCGTCCTGTCCTGTATCAAGACAACAGCAAAAACAGCTTCGTAATTTCATTTATCTTTTTATATACACCAGAATTTTTAACAGTATCAAACGAATCGTGTTTCCTCCATTTATAATATCTCTCTTTATTCACAATGGATAAGAAAACAATTGAAAAAGTTGAATCTTCAAAATTTGTCATCATCGATAGCCGATCGAGAAATTTACGCGAAACGTCGGATAACTACAGAGCTTTGCTGACAGATACAATTAGGAATGTTAAACAGATCTCATTGACGGGAATACGAATGATACCGGAATCCCAGGGGTATACTCTTCCAAGTACGGTACGTACGTCGCAACCGTACAAGGCTTTATCCGACACGGAATACGTCGAGGATTATCAAATAGACATCGCGCCCTCGTGTAATTATATCAACGCATCGTTCAAAACATCGGGAATCAAGGAAGTTGTAGGTACGGAGAAGGTGTGTACGAAATCTTGCACAAACGGGCTAACTGACTATACAGAAGAAGAAATTGATGTTGAAAAGACTCCTTGGTCTGGTAAGGGTATAGATATAATTGCAAAAGGGGGGTGGAGTATTGTTCACGAACAAGATGACAACACCCCCGACAACACCATCGTTCACACCATCGTTCACACCCCTTCTTTATTTCAAATTACATTGGAGAAAACAGTCGATGGGGAAGTAATCGTGCAACACGTTGATGTTGTTGTAAGCGAAAAGAGATGTCCGTGTTCGACTAAAACATACAACGCGTTAAAGGGGAGAAAGGATGACTACCTTGTACTGAAAATACCCGAAATAAACGGAAATGTTGAATCGAATTCTTCTGATTTGTCGGGTATTTTCACCATTGTACCTACTTTTGACTTTGACTCGACGACGGGGAAATATAATCAAGACGATTCAACGTTTGGCGAACTTAATTGTTCTCACTCACTTAATCCTAGACAGATGCTGTCGAAACTTACGATTGAGTGGCGGGATTCCCAAGATAATCCCGCAGTGATGCCTGAACACGTCATGACCTTTAACGTAACGACTACAGAAACCGTTATTAATTTTTAATGGCGCGCGTGTATACAGTATAGCAAGACAAAAACACAAAAACACAAAAACGAATCCAATATGTCTCAAGTACAATCAAACAAAACTACCCAACCTCCCCGTATTTTCGAAATGCAACACAGATCATTTGAATATTGCAAGGAGTGTGTTAAGGAATATTTCATTGAAAGGGATCGACTGGGGGAAGGCGGGGGGCAGTTTGACTGGCGTGATGTTAAAGATGGTCGGAAATGTTCTCTTTATAATATCAAAACAAATGACGTCGTCTTTACTATGCCTGAAATGGCGGAAGATTGTACGTTTGATATTGGTCATAAACGCGTCCATCCTTTTTATTCTCAGTACGTAGGTCATCCTTACTTTTCAAAGTACTCGAACGGTGATGTCACGCTGTCCCTGGGTAAACTTGTGGTTAGATTGCACACGACGAAGGAAAAACAGGAAAAGAAAGTGAATGCGAAATATAATAAAAAGCCGATATGTTTGCGTACTTTTCTGGAAGAGATTGGGATCGTTTCGATCGAATTTCTGACGGAATATAAAGATACTTGCAGTGATGGCGATCAAAAGGAGGAGGATTATACAGACTATGTGGATAAATGGTCCTCGAGTGGCGAAGGTTTTTGCGAGTACGTCAATTTGCTTTTACAGCATATGTTGAGTGTCCACGCGGGTGATAACAAGGGGAGCGATAAGCGGAATTGGAGGTACAAGAGGGTGAAGTCTGTGGCAAATACTGTGATGAAAAGCCTTCGGTATTTGAAGAACTTTAAGATTGATTACGATCGATTTCAGATTTTGGAGAATAAGTGTCACATTGATACACTGGTTCATTTAAATCGCGTGAGTGTGAATATTCCCGGTTCGGATGTGGAGGACAGGGGTGTGCACGATTCTTCTGTCGGATTTCTTTGTTTGTTTTCAACTCCGGAGGGAGGTAATACTGGGGAAAACGTAATTCTAACGTCAGATGCCAGAGTCCAATTCGGTAATACCGAATTCAGTCTGATGTCGTATGCGGACGATGCGCAACCTAGTATACGTATTGCGGTGAACGGGAAGTACATGGGGGAATTGCGTATTAACATTGACAATATCCCGCACGAGATCACGGTCTTTAAGGAGAAAATTTGCGACGATTTCGTGTATTATTTATGGTCGGACTCCGGTCGAACCTTTTCTAGAATAGGAAATGACGATACTGAGTATACCATAGGTGACTACAGGAATCCTCCTCCATCTGAAAGACGCAGTCTTGTCAGCGATTTCATTGATTTCCATCATCACGTCCCTGGTGTGCGGTCGATTATTTATTTTTCCCAGGTTAAATCCACTCTTCCGGTATTACATGAGGGAGTTGACAAGTTCGAAGGTAGGTAGTTTTTATATTTATGCGTACTCTTTTCAAACGCCGAAATTGTACGCCGAAATTGTCGTTTTCTAACACGTTCTAATTTCATAATTCCGTGATCTTCAGGTCTGGCGCTAGTACACAACTGTTCATACCTTGTTCGTTCTGAATTCTGGGAAAAAAATGGAATTGAACCGAATGGGGGAAATGCGATCGTGTTCATCATGTGCTTTGGCGATAACCAGGAAGATTCGATAGTGTTAAATCGCGATTCAGTGGAAAGAGGGATTTTCTCTGTCTGCCACGGTACGGATAAAAGGGTGAATGGGACGCCTCAAATTGGAGACAAGTTCACGACACTTTTCGGTCAAAAAGGGACAGTCGGGGCAATTGTTCCTTCGTGTTTTTTACCAAGAACGGCTGACGGGGTTTGTCCGGATGTTATATTGAACCCCCACGCCTTCCCGAAAAGAATGACTTCCGGGCAGTTAATCGAAGGTTTTCTTGGAAAAGTAGCTGCAGTGAAAGGGAAGATATTCTATAAAGGACGCGAGGAATCTTTGCGAGACGTTCTTAATAGGTCGGAGTTGGAGTGCGGTGATATGAGAGACACGGAAGCAGTGTACAGTTTTTCGGGAAGGAAAAAAAAAAGGGAAGTGTATGTCGGTATTTGTCGTGTTCTTCGTCTGCATCACCTCAGCGTTCGTAAATTTCACGCGTGCGCTAGCGGATCACGAAATAATTTGACCAAACAGGCGCCAAAGGGGATTAAGAATGAGGGAGGATATCGTGTCGGGGAAATGGAAGTTGCGTGTTTGATCGCCCAGTCCGCTTTTGAATTACTACGTGATCGGTGGGTGAATTCGGATATGTGTTCAGCTGTTGTTTGTATTTGCGGTTACGTGTTTACTCCAGAAATGAGCTGTGATTGCGCGGTACGGGAGATCGTTCAGTTGCCTTATTCTGTGATACTGTTTTGCGCGGAGATGCTCGCGTGTGGTATATTTATTAAACACTGTGTTGAAAAGAACGTGATTGTGTCGATTGAAATCACGTCGTTTGAGTTAGGGAAACAACTTGTTCCTCCCGGGTTCAGCGTTGTGAATGGAGTTTTGGTTATTCCAAAAGTGTTTCGTCCTGATATTTTCAACGGCAAGAGTGTGAAGCAGGATAAGTTGACGGATTTATACGATGAACTGGGAGGGTTGAAAAGGGGCGATATTGTGGGGATTGGAATCGTGAAAGGGAAAATTGAAAAGTATATCAAGAGTCAAAGAGTGGACGGGAAGTCTGGCAGGGTGAGACAGGGGTTGATGGGGAAGAGGTGTTTTCAAAGCGCGAGAGCTGTGTTGACGTGTCGTAACTCACTTCTCCCTTCTCAGGTATGTAAGCTTTTTTTTTGTGACTCGTGATCTACCCCCCTCTAACCCCCTCTAACCCCCTCCAACCCACTTCCACTAATTCCGTACTTCCGTTTGTAACTTCCGTTTGTATTTATTAAGGTCGGTATTCCCTTGGAATTTCGCGATAAGTTGACGAAAAGGGAGTTAGTAACACAGGACAATGTCAAATTGTGGCAGCAGAAAATCAATTCTAGTTCAGGTGATGTGAAGTTTGTTCGAAGAGGGACGAAGAATGTGTATTTTAAACGCAGAACGAACCGTTTTGTTCTTAGAGAGGGCGATGAAATTTTCCGCCGTCTGAAGAATGGTGATCTGGTATTAGTTAATCGTCAGCCTACGTTGACGATTACCAATATCATGTGTCACCGTGTCATTCTTCAAGACTGTAGAACAATCTCGTTGAATTCTGTTATTGTCGGGGCTTACGGGGGAGATTTCGACGGAGACGAAGCGAATGTGTATAATATCCAGTCCGCGCAAGGAGAGAGAGAGGCGTGGAGTCGTTGTCGTGTTGCGCTTTTCATGTACGATTCCGGGGGGATATTGCGGTACAAACCGATACAAGATTTCGCGTACGGTTTGTATGCGATCGAGGAGAAGTATCAAATAGACGGTTTATACCGTATTTGGAGAAAGAATCCCGACAACGCGTTGGATGTATTATTTGCGATGCAGCAGAAGTGTGAAAGGTTTTCTTGTGGAGAATTAACTGTATCGTATATGGACCCGGGATGGTATACGAAAATGGTAGATGCAAAGTCTAAGGGGAGTCGTGATAATTTGATCAGTCTCCGTGAAGTCTATTCCCCGGGAATTTCGAATTTAGTGGAAGAGGGTAAGAAATCCAGAAATTCCGTAGCTGTCAAGGGTCTGCAGACTAAGGTTGTAGGGGAATTACAGCGGTATTTTCGTTTCCTAATGGTGGGAATTCATTCAATAGAAGGAGTGGTGCATGATCAATGGGGGGGTCGTTTGTTTGGTTTGGATGAAATAGATTTGCCAGAGGGTTTGAGAAATTGTCAAATTGGTTCGATTTGTGCATTGGAGATCTTAGAACCACTTATGCAGTCTACGCTAGACGCGGTTCACCGTGTCGGTGATCAAGATAGTTCCGTGCCATTGGGTCGATACAAGCCCATTATCTGTGCCAATTACGGTTCTCGGGAACACTTCATTTACACGGTGGGCGGATTGTTGAAGTGTTCTAAGATATGTTTGAAGATATTGTCAGAATGTCTCGTGGAGACGAAGAAAGGGGGGGTTGCTTTGAAAGTGAGGAGTTATTATTCGGGTCACCCGTTGACACTTGCGGCGCAAAGTCGGGCATTTGCGGGGTTGATGAAGAATTCTAAATCGGAAGATCAAGACGATTGCGTTGATCGTCTTGATACGTATTTTTCCAAACTTATGTGGGGAAAGTTTGACGAATTTCCCCGCGAAAACTACGACGACGTTGGTCGGTACGAGCCGTGTCGCAATCCTAGAGGTGTTTGGTCAGGGGTTCGTTTCATTAGACGGTTTTGTGTCAAGGAGTTGTTAGATGTCGGAATAGACGAGTACGGTTTCACATTCGAGCAAGCTAGGATGCACGTTGAAAGGAATACTATTGTGAGATGCTGGACAGTCAAGGTGTTACGTAATTCCTCTATTCTTCCCGACAAAGAGATCGCGAGGTATATTGAGCAAATACCCGTTAATTTCTTATCGTACCTCGTGGATACGGAATTAACATACCGTGTAGTCCTTGGAGCAGGACTTCAGCGGTACGGGGATATTCTACCAGAAAAACTCCTCCTACCTTTGTTGATTAATTCGCCTCTGATGGCGATCAACGAGGGGGAGGAGGTTGAATTGTACATTACTACTTCATGGGGATTTGGAAAGGATCATTCAAAGTACATACCTATGATAGATATCAAGGAGACTGGGGGGAAGTTTATTATCACTGATTTACAGAAAGAATATGTCGATTAACAGTATGATAAAAAATATATTACGATTTTTGTTTGTTCTTGCGTCTCTGAGAACCGTTCATTCATCAATCAACGACGCAATTTCTAATATCCAATTGGAAATGGGTGATCATAATATATACGTGGATGGAATGAATGTCACTGTTTCCGGGATTCAGTGTACGAATTTAACTTTCCGTGATATTGATTTCAGATACAGAGAGAACGGAGGTGTCTTAGATGTGAATTCAATAATAGAAATCGATGATATAGGTGTTCAATGTAACGCGGATTGGTCGTATTCGTTTTCGGATTTCAACGATAACGGGGAGTTTTACTTTGAAAGCGAGCACAGCGACGTTGAAAATCATATGTTTTTAAAACTGAGTAAAAATTATAGTTCTACGATTGTGAAGAAGAACATTTGCGAATCGAAGCTCGATTTAAAAGATATGCGGTTTTATTCGGACGGTATTTCCTCGTGGGTACTGAATCAAATGAAACCCGCTATCGTGTCGATATTTTCGAGTGATATTGAAGATATATTCTGCGATATCCTCGGCCCTTTTATGGAAAAGTACACAACGGGGTTAATTGACTCGTCGAAGAAATTACTCCTCGACGAAGGTAACGGTTCTAAAACGACCCCGACATCCTTATCCTCCTTACCTTCTGGTGATTTCTATGATTTAGAACGTCCAGGTAAATGGTTGAGATCCATGCTTGACGCAGTGTACGTTTTTATCGAAAATCCGAAGAACGTGGAAGATATATCTACTTTTCTCGAAAACATCCGCATCCCATTGAATACTGAAATATACTCACTGTCCGCATTCGAGGATACGTTTTCACTTGACGTCTTTATCGAATCAGTTAAGTTTATAAAGTCGAATGTTTCCAATATTTCCCCCTTGATTATTACCTCATCTCACGCTATTGAAACGTCCGCAAACATACGTCAACAGGAAATCGAACTGGATCTTATTTTAAACGTACGTAATAGCGATGAAAAAGGGGTGTACAATACCCATTCTGAACACATACATATCAAATTTAACTTGGACAACCTCGCCGTATCAATGCTTTCACTATTCCCAGTGGATATCGCGAGGGTTGACGAGATACCCCTATCCCTTTTATTTAACGCTTACGGGGACGGGCCGTTCAATATTACAAGAGTAACTGAAAGGTTTACTGACGTATGTATTCATTGTATTATCCCCTCTACGACATTTGCTCATGTACAAGATATCGAATTGGACATCGAGTTCGTTGAACCTCCCGTGTATGAATTATCCTCTTCCGATACACTGCTTGAAATAGTCCAGCAGGTATCGGATTTCATGTTTGATTATTACGGCGACAGTATTAAAGGGGCTGTGTCAAACATTGTATCTTCTAATATGGTTCAAACCATAAATGATATAATACAATCAAATAATAAGTCGTGTGATATGTACGACGATTCTAGCACACGGGATCCCAATATACTTTCGCGGATGATAAACGACTTTTATAACACGAATTGGGTCGATATTACGAGCGATATTCTCGTCCCCCTGACGAAGGATCAAAGCGGAACGGAAGGAATGATTGAATTCGGGTGGGGAAATCACACAATGTTGCCGTACGATTTTCGTTTAGAAAGGATTAGGATAAATAATCTGGACACTACGGAAAATATCACATTTAACTACGAAACGGGGTCCAATGTAAATACTTTCGGTTTTGATTCCTCAAGTATAGAAGTCGACGTTGATATGAGACTTAATTTGAAACTAGACGACGAAACGGTGTACGAGAACGCGTTTAATGTACACACAACTGTTAGCGACGTTTCGTTTCTACTCCAGGCAGGATTTACCTGGAACGAACACACTCTATACGATCTCCGAGTGGGTCAGATAAACATTGATTGTATGCTTCAGCAATTGTTATCCGTGAACGTGTACGAATACAATATCACGGGAAATATTTCAAACACACTGACTTGCGTGGATTGCGATCTTGAAATACTCCAGCGATTTCAAAACACCAGCTTACTGGGCAACGAAACGGTTGATTTCATTGAGTACATGAACGGGTATCTCTTGTCGGAAAAAACTGGACATTTCCTGCACAATTATTTAACCAGAAATTCCCATTCGTGTTCCCCGAACCCAACATCAGTACCTGAGAATAGCGATGACAACATGATACGCCCGGTATCTTACTTGGATAATCTAGGTTTCAGTACGGGGTTCGCGTGGAGCGTCATCCCCAGCACTCTGTTATGCTACGGCATTTACCGTCTATTTTTCAAGAAGATTCACGGCACGAAGATAGAACCCATGTTAACATCTCAAAAGACTACAGTGTTTGCGCGTATTTGTTTCGTATTATTATTATTATCAAACTTCGCGACTTTTATTCTAGGTCATACCTTGCCTGGCGCGACGGTTTATATACACGGAAACCTGGGTAATGACGGGATACATCTTCCAAATATCGTTACATTTTCTCTCATGCAAGCGTACTCAATTCTCTGGAACACAGATGCGAAACTTGTCGCAATGAGTGTGATATTTTTCTCTGGAATTTGGCCTTATCTTAAATTGTGTCTACTGACACTTGCCGCGATATACCCGTTCTATGAACACGGTAAACGACATAATATGCTTCGTGTGCTGGGATATTTAGGTAAATGGTCGCTTATTGAACTCCTGCTTATGTTGCTTGTTGTGAATAGTTTCAACATGCAACTTCAACACGAGAATCTTCTTTCCGCGGAAATCAAAGTACTTCCTCGAATGGGTCTTTTAATACACTGTTTATCTACATTTTTATCCATGATCACAAACTCCGCTTTGATTTATATGAGCGGGATTATTAAACAATCAGAACTGTACAGAAATGAAAACGGATCTATAAAAACAGAAGTACTTTCCTTGGACGCGGACGATAAACGACGGAACGTGTACGCTATTTGGTTGTACGGTATTTCCCTTGTCTGTTTATGCCTTGGCGCTGTGACTCCTATTTTTTCCTTCCACGGGACGGGGGTTGCTAATTTACTACAACGAGATTCAGGGTTGGAGAATATCGAATCGTACACTTTATTCACACTGGCGTCCTCGTTCTACGACACCTCGGGGTTTGATTTGAGTATTGGGAAATTGGGCGTGTTTTCTGTTCTCGCCGTATACATTCTACCCATTTGCATCGTCCCAATCATGCATATCACGATGCAGATCTTGCGCGTACTTAAAATGAAAACAAGTACAGTGTTGAAATCTTCGACGTACGAGACATGGTCGCAATCATTGTCATCGTTTTGCGCAATTGAAGTTTTCATCACTTCGATACTGGTATGTGTATGGCAATTATCCTCAATCGCTGGTATTATAATTGATCCCGTATGCAGTTTCCTGAACCCGTTCATGGATTATATCATGCATCCGCTAGGAATGATCCAGTCGTCGACGTGTTACAATGTATCCACTGAGATAAATTACGGGGTATACTTTCTACTCGCGCATTGGATTTTATACACTGTCGCATGTATAGTGTACACGCATCCATACTTTAAGGTAAGAGTGAAATCACCGAGGGGTATGGGCGACATCGCGCTTTCCCATTGGGCGTAAGAAACGAACTAGAGAAAAATCGTTTCTTTAATTTATGACAATACACGCGAATCAGACATTTGAAGATACGGAAATAACATCAGACGACGGTGCGATTGAATTTGAAAACTGTACTTTCACAAACTGTACAATCAAAGGGAACGATGCGATAGAAGAAGGAGAACATATTGTCCAACTTTCAGAATACGCGGATAAGTTCACGAGAACAGCGTATTCACTTGACGATATCGCGACTGTAAAGGGGTCGGGGGTTTGCAGTGAGAGAAAGGTATATTCTGATACGTCGGGGATGGACGTGGAATTCCGTAAATGCGCGTTCATCGGGAAAGTGGAATTCAAAGGATTATTTTCGAATATAAATGTCGTGGAATGCACGGGAACGGAATTCATCATTACTCATCGCAAAGAGTACAGTTCAAATACTAAATTTCTTAAAGAATATGAACGGAAAGCTTCTAGTAATTTCATTGTTCAAATAGATACCGATTATAACGAAACAGAGAGTACGGGGAACTTGATGTCATACGTGTTTCGACTGGGTTTACATCCAGATTTCATCAACAATACGTTCATTCCGTATTTAAAAACCATGCTTCAATCGCCTTTAAGCGGTGAACAGTACTTTGACGAGTTCATTCAAGCCATTCTTGCTCCTAAGCTATTAAATATAAACGAATTTTCATTGCGTATGCGACGAGTACATTATTTACACGGCGGGGTATTATCAGAATCTCTGGACGATTTATTTGATGAAACACAAACTCCTGGGACTGGTTTTGGTTCTGGTGCTATAAACGACGGGTACGGGTACGGGTATTTACATAAGAACTCTTTTGTGTATGGGGACATAGAGAACAAGTACTTTCCAACTAATTTCGATGTTTTGAATACCGACTTGATAGAATTAATACAAGATAAACGGAGTAAGGCGTTTCAAACCGGTATTACCGCCACGGTGACTCGGGAAGAACTTGAAAATATAACGGGTACTAGTGACGATACAGTCATTGACGCGATTGAGGAGTCCGTAACGTTGTTCTTGGAAAATGCTAATTTCACAGAGGAAATGTTCGGGTATATTTTATTTTTCAAATTACAGAACGCGTACAATTGGACATCGGGTAATTTACCGACACCTACGGGACCCACGTTCTTCGTCGAAACTGCAATGAATCAGGTATTCCTTGAGAGCGAATTAATGCAACGGAATATTCGCGATAATTTCAATATGTTACATATGATGTCGTGTTCGTTCGATGACGTGATAATCGACGGAGATTCATGGACATCGTGTACTATTGAATCAAGTACGATGAATCGATTATGTATAAACGATTTCAAAGCGAGCGACGTGCGATACCAGTATGCGCAAAACAACGCGGATTATCTTGAAAATAGACAGAATCCTGTATTAAGAGGATTACCGTTCATACCTCGTTACAGTATCGTAAATAATCCAACAAGTATCATTCAATTCGACGACGTCACGGTGAATACGGTATTTTGCGCAAATACTCTAGTGGATTCGTTTATTGTTAAAAACTCGACTCTTCCCGCCATTCAACCCTATACCCATCAGGATTTAAATGCCCCATTTTCGATAACAACGGATTACTTTGATATTGTGTCGTATGACTCTGAAATTACAGAGTACACTGATCCGACAGTGCTGGGGATTGATTGCCTAAAACTTGTAGTTGAAAACAGTACAATGAACGCAATCGACGTTGTCACGGAGGACATTTACGTTTCACGTCTTGATTCAGATAACGATATCATCCACGTCAACCTACCGTTTTCTTTCTTATTCGATGCGAGTTTATTAAAGAAAGTGAACTTCTCGGATGTGGAAAAGGAATTAGATATACGTGTTATCCAGATAAACGAGCAAAAAGAATACGGTCTGGTGCAAAGGGATATCGATTTCTTCGGATCATTGACAAATCGTGTCACGTATATTAATTCTGCTACGTATTTGAAATACCGGAAAACCAATTACAGGTTCGTGAACACGGTCATAAAAAATATGGATATCCTTGATAATATCGATACGTTTCAAGTACACGATTCCACCATTGATCGGTTCAGACTTATTTACTCTTCCGACATCAACAGTTTCGAGTTAGTTGACACCAACATAAAAAACGCCCGTTTCTTATCGGAGATAGATACGAACGACTTCTTACCCTTGTATTCTAGGGGAAGTCGTCAAGAATTAGGACTTGAATGCGATCTCACTCTGTCGAAATTCAGAAACGAAATGTACACCATGATGCGCGACACGTATCGTATACAGCAATGTTTATGTATAAATTCAACGTTGAATACAGATAACACACTCACCCTGAATTACCTGAAAGGATCTTCTGAATGGAACACGTATTCCTCTGGCATGGATAACACGCGATCTATTTTTTCAATCATCAATCTAGTACTTGTGAATTCGTGTTTTATTGGACATTCGTGTAATTATATTAAATCAATCGATATTAAAGGCTCAAGTGATTCCTCGGGGTATTCGTATCGTAATATACAAAACATCTTTGGAAGTAATTTCACATCAGTCGAGGACGCGAATATCAGCAGTATAAACACGTTGCAGGTTATCGATCCCGTGTATTCTCTCCCGAATCAAATCACCCAAGCCTGGGTAAAACATCTGCTGGACTATGTTATCCGATTAAGTTACCTCACTGAACACCAATTTATTTTCAAACGAGACACTGTGTATACAGAAAATACATTCAATGTCCCCTGGTATGAAGTCGAGGAGGGCGGGGGGTATGAAGTCGAGGAGGGCGGGGGGTATGAAGTCGAGGAGG
>Ga0114997_10002166_pt1 | contig 15979 bp, 8 predicted proteins | sample ArcticOcean_MG_C_2_FD_87045 | JGI IMG/M metagenome (GOLD analysis project Ga0114997, IMG submission 87045) | Marine microbial communities from western Arctic Ocean - ArcticOcean_MG_CB4_136 | ecosystem: Environmental > Aquatic > Marine > Oceanic | place: Arctic Ocean: Canada Basin | collected... | reverse complement strand
TTTCGGTTCGGGTGAAAGAGAAACGTGCTCTTGGATCTCTCTCTCCTCTTTCTCTTTTTACGTGTGTATTTACTCACCTCTTTCCCTCTCTCTTTATTCACAGTTTCGCCCCGTCTACGAGAAAGAAAGCGCCGGGTAAAGCGGGTACCCGTTACTACAAGAACGTTGGTTTGGGCTTTAAGACTCCGAAAGAGGCCATCGAAGGCAACTATATCGACAAGAAGTGCCCGTTCACCGGTAACGTCTCCATCAGAGGTAGAATCTTGTCCGGCGTCGTCAAGTCTACGAAAATGAACCGCACCATCATCCTCCGCATGGATTACTTGCACTTTATCAAAAAGTACCAGAGATACGAAAAGAGACACTCGAATATTGCCGCGCACATTTCCCCGGCGTTTCGATGCAAGGAAGGCGACAAGGTTGTCGTCGGCCAGTGCAGACCGTTGTCCAAGACTGTTCGTTTCAACGTCTTGAAAGTCATCCCGGCTGGGGCCTCTTCCGGGAAAGGTTTCGTCGCAAACTAAACTATATGTTCGTTGTATGGAGAGTGGTAAAGTAGATTTTATAATAAGGGTAATTAGCTATTCGCGCTTGAATAATAGTTTGTTATGATGTAATAACGATGATTTTGAGTACGACTGTGTAGTAGAGAAGAACGAAATATATTTAGTACTTGTTCCTTCGCCTTTTCTCTCTTTCACACAAGCAAGCGAGCGAGTTGAATTCTCACTATTTCACCACACAAAAATTCTCCTCTGACTCTTTCTGTCTGACTCGATTGACAACCACCCTCTCTTCTTTCTTCTTCTTCAGTTTTTAAAGAGTAGACGTCTTCTCATTCCCCCATCGATGGTGGCATCCTCCACCTTCTCAGGAGGAGGAGGAGGAGGAGGAGGAGGAGCAATTGGCAACAGCAATGCCTTGGAAGATTACATTTCCACTTTCGTCACGTACAAATACGTGCGTCTCCGTAACCCGCACTGGTTGGGATACTCGCACTTCGTCTTACGAATCGTTCTGTTGATCGGGTACGTGTTCTTTTACGAAATCTTATTCAAGAGTTCGCACTTGAAATACGAAAGGCCGATTCATCAACCGATTCCTTTGTGGCTGCAACGTCCAGACGTTTTGGACGTGAATTTGATGTCCTATTGTTTCGACGGAGGCCCGCCGTGTAGAGAGTGGAACATCGTGGACGACGAACATAACAACGGGAAACCGGTGAGAAAAGAATCGCTGTTTATCACGACGCAGTGGGTGGAATCTCATCAAGAGAGACGGACGAAAAATTGCGCGAAACGGAAAGGATTCACCGGAGAGTTGGAAGAAAATTTATCAACCAATAATAACAACGACGACGAGAGGAATAGAGAGAACAATAACAACAACAATAATAATAACAGGAGCGGCAGCAGCAGTTCGACGACGAATCTGATAATGAAAGACTTTCACACGAGCGGGAACTTGGGCCGAGGTGGTCGCCTCGCGAGAGGAGACCATCAACTTCAACCCGAGTGCGGGTCGTGGGAGGAAGTGGAGAGAGAAATATTCAGAGTCTCCGGGGCGGAACAGTTTGCGATCCACGTGAAACCGGAATACGTGGCCACGTCTTGGTCGGTACACGCTGGATTTCTTCAAGTGACTTTACCGAATAAGAAGATTTTTCGACCAAACTTTCTCTCGGAGACGCCGAAAGATGTGGTGATTAAAGTTGGAGACATCGTGAAAAACGTGGAGTTGTATCCGAACGAGTTGAAAAAGAAAGAGTTGTCGGTGATTGTCAAAGGTTTACAGGAGAAAGGGTTGGAATACTTATTAGAAGCGGACGAATTGTACGAATATGACGGGAAAACGCAAACGTTGAGGCAAAACGGTTTGACTTTAGCTTTGGAGTTGACGTATTCAAATACGTCGCCATTTGATGTTTTTAAGGCTTTGGCGGGGCAAGGCTCTGAGAACTTTCCGTGGCACTGCCAAATGGACGTGCGTTTAGTCGGGTACACGGAAGTCAGAGCGCAAGAGTACGTCTTCAAAAATTGGCCGGCGGAAAGAATCAACCTACAAAGAGCTGGTATTCATTTGATTGTGTACCAAAAAGGTAAGTTGGGGAGGTTTGATTTAGGAGCATTGGTGTTGGTATTCATCACTGGGGGTGGTTTGATGACTGCGGCGAGAATGTTCATCGAACTCATGTCCACGACGTTTGGTCCAGAGGCGGCGAGACATCGCCGAGCGCTCACAGACGACGTCGATTTAGCGCACTTAGATTAATATTTACATCGCACGCGTACCAAATGTGTATTACAGTACCAGTATTTATGATTTTACTTATTATTATATCGATATTACGGGCTATATGGGTGCAATGACAATCATTACAGTTACCTGGTACAATTCGTTTTCTATATTATATCAACCCAATTCAATTCTTGTACTCAGTATATTATTTGAGTCACATCGTCTGATGACGATTGAATTCTTCTTTTTTGTTCTCGCGTGTTACATTTTGATCGAGGTTGCTTCACTTTCGATGGACATTTCGCCGATTCCAATTCTCCCGACACCGTGTTCGCCCCAGTTTTGCCAGGAGTTAATCATAATCCAATACGCTTTACCACCTTTCCCGGTCTCTTCGTCGTCGCCTTCAAATCCCCATCCGATGATTTTCGTCGCGTGTAAGCCTAAAGGTTTCCCGCCTTCCGGTTGTTCATACACGCCGTGTTTGTGCCCGTAAAAATCATCACACACTGGGCCAAAAGTCACCGCCATGGACCCATACTTGTGCAATTCCTGCGTTATGCACTTCCAATCTCCCGGTGGACACTCGTACGGCTCCGAAGTCGGCCTCATCATTTCCGTTTCTGAAATCGGCGTCCCGTCTGCGCACGTCGTTGGGCACTCCTCGGCTATCGTCCCAGGCACTTGACACGGGTGGTCGCACGCCTCGAATTCGTACGGCAAACACGCGCTCGATGAATCACCAAGCATACCACCAGTCGGCAAGCCTTTCTCGATCGCTTCCTGTAAAGTATCGATGACGTTCCCGCCTTCGCATCCGGCGCCCTCGCTGTAGCACGACAACGCGTACTGCGGCGATAACTCTTCTGTTTTCCCGTGCGCGATACACACTCGATCGTTCATGACTTCCGTCGCTGCGACTGCCCAGCAACTTCCACACTTTCCTTGGTCTCTGACGGTACCTATTAACCCTTTACATTCGGCCCACTCTTTCCTCGCGTCAAAGTGTCTCGGCAAACCCAACGATTCCGGGTCGAACGAAGCTTTGATGTCTCGTTTGTATTCCTCCGTGTTCGTGCTTTGCCCCCAGTTCCCTAGCTCCGGCGTTATCATCGAGTACGGAATGTATTCTTTCGAATATCGCTCGTCGTCGTCCATGGAGGCGAACTCGGATTTTAAAATCATTTGCGGTTCTTGTTGTTGTCCTCCAATTAAACCGCCAGATTTCACCTTTGAAATCGGCTGAACACCCAACTGGCTGAGAATCTTGAACGACGACGAGATTGCACTCGATGAATCTAAAGCTTGGTCTTCTTTCGATGACGATGATGATGATGCAATAAAACCACCACTGATATCTTTATCGTCGTAATAATTCCTCTTTCCAGAAGAGTACGCGGCGAGTAAGAAGAGAGACGCTATACCTGCGGTCTTCATCATTCTTCCGTACATTTTTGATTTCCCTTCTCCACCCGCGTCCTCGTCAAGAATGGTGGTCGCCTCGCTGTTCGACAACAATCTGTCCGTCTCTTTCATTCTTATTAATATACTATTGTTATTACTAAAACGAGAAAAGATGTGTTGTTATTAAAACCAGAGTATTCGCTCTCTCTGCCTGCTAAAACAATAAGTACTCAGCAAAGAAGCACCAAAAGCGCGCGTTATCCCCCTCCCGCAGAGAGGAAAGATATGAAGGAAATTGCGGAAAAAATCAAAGTTTTCGAGTCGAAAAAAAACTTCAAAAAAAAACAGTCCCCCGCGTGCCGTATTAAAATACCGCAACAACAAAAGCATCTTCATACGAAGAAACAAAAATCTCTCTTTTCTCTCTCTCTTGTTGTTGTTGGAAGAGAGTAAAGAGCTTCATATCTCTCTCTTACTTGTTTTTGACGACGACGATAATTATGATGATGCGCAGGAGCAGCGCGAGACGGGAATAACACACCAGATTAAAGAAGAGAGAGAGAGAGAGAGAGAGAGAGGATTGATTTCACAATTTCGTTGTGTGTTTGGTTTTGTTGGGATTGATTTTGATTACGACTACTCATAGTAGTAGTACCATCACACAACAACAACATGTCATCTTCACCGCGAAGAGGCGGGATGACGACCACCAACATCGACGCGGCCGAGCAGATTGACGATTTCTCACCAACCACAAAGACCACGACAGGAGGAGGAGGAGGATCGATGAAAGAGAAAAAAAGTAACAGTGGGGTTGTTGTGGACCACGCGGCGGAGACGACGTTCTTGCACGGGTCCACTTGCGTCGTCTGGGAAGGCGAGTTGTATACCTACGGCGGTCTCGGCGAATACGGAGAGTTTGTCGATTCCATCACGAGATGGTCCGGCAGAGGCGAAAACCGAGAGGTGACGCCGCAGAATAAGAACATGAAAACGGACGTGCCGCCGGGGAGATACGGACACACGGCGACGATGAGCGGGGATTACATGTATGTTTTCGGCGGTCAAGGGAGATACGGCGCGATGAACGACCTTTGGGTGTTTGACTTTGTGCGAGCGACGTGGTCGCCGTTGGATGCCATCGGGGAGGCGCCCAGAGAAAGGTTTGGGCACTGCGCGTGCGTTTCCGAGAACGTTTTGTTTATTTTCGGTGGTAAAGACGCCAGGCCCGGAATGAATGTGGAAAGTTTCGAAGATTTGTATGGGTTTGATATCGCCGAGAGAGAGTGGTTGCACATCGAGAGCAGGCATGGAGGGCCGAGCGGTGGAGAAGGGTGCGCTTTAACGGCGGTAGATTCTGTGTTGCACGTGTTGAGTCCGTCCATGCCGTCTTCCGCGACTGCCGGTGGCTCTCAAATGAGCAGTAGCATGCAGAATATACACTCTTCGTCGTCGATGGGCGGACTCATCACGGTGGATGAGACGCAATCGGCGTCGCAACTCATCGGGTCTTCTTCTCAACAGCAAATCGAACAATCTCTGGTACTCTCGAGACGGGCTAGCTCGGAATCTTTGGTTTCCTCGAACATGGACGCCGGTATGTCCGTCTGGATTTTAGAAGGCGGGCAAACATCATCGGATGGTAAAGCGAAGGTACCTCGATGGACAAAAGTAGCGCACAACAACGAATCCGACGTGCCTTCGTCGAGAACCTCTTACGTTGCCTCAAAGTTTGGGAATAATTGGATCGTCCACGGCGGTCGATCCTTGAGCGACGACGGTAACGTCGTCGTTCTCGGTGACGCGTATTGTTTCCATTTCCCAACCGCCGAATGGGCGAGACTCGATCCCATAGCAGACACAGACCCGAGATTTGGACACTGCGGGACGTGCATAGACGGCGCTTTAGTCATGTTTCACGGCGCGAGAAGTTCGTCCACGAAAGTATCGAATAAAGACGTGAGTGCGTGTATTGCGATTAATTTAGAAGCTTTGCTACCGTTTCCTCTCGGAGAAGACGAAGAGGAACAATTTCTCGTCGACCGCGACGCAGAAAATTATGGACATTGGAATTTAGAAGTCGCAAACTCGGGGAAATCTGAATTCGGTGAAACTCTTTATAGTGGTGGAGGTGGCTTAGGTGGAGGCGATAATAGCGAAATGAATTACTCTTTCAACGAAAATGAGACGACTGGTTCGTTTAGCGAGGATTTGGACGAGTCTTTCGAGCGAGGGGGTAGTTTTGCCGCCTCTCGAAATGCCGCGCTCGAAGCCAAGGTCCTCGCGCAACTCAACAGTAAAGGTATCACAAACAGATCTGGAGGACATTTCGGTCAGTCTTTACACGCTCCAAAGTGTGGCTATCACGAAGTTGGTAACGTTGAGTTTGTCATCGATGATATTAAAGTGCACGCGCACGCGGACGTTTTGAGCGAACACTCTGACTATTTGAAACGCGTTTTAAACGCTTCAGAGGTTGGGATGGCTTTGAACAGGGAGGTGGAAGCAGTTGTGAAGCTCCAGAAAGAAGGAACCTTGTTCAATGGTATCATCGCCGCGATGATTCAAATTTCGTATTTTATAATAGTCGCTTTCTCCTACGGAATGAAGAAATTCGTGACGCCCGAAGAGCGAATGAATGTTAAAATTATCGTTCTTAGAGATACGCAAGTTCCAGTTTTGATTGCCACGTTGCGATGGATTTATGAAATTCCAGTCCAACCGAGCCAGGAGATTTTAGCGGACGTGTATCGACTTGCGATGAAGTTCGGAATCGATGGTTTACCAAACTACTGCTTACACCGGTTACGGACGGAGATGAACCCAAACTTGGCAGCTTCTGCAGCGTGTTTGGCGTATGAAATTCGCGATTTGACTTTGTGGCAAGCCGCAGTGAGATGTGCGCAAGGTGATTGGGCAGCTGTTAGTCAATCAGAAGAATTTATTAATCTGAGACTTTCGAAACCTTCAATAGCGAAAGAGTACACGCTGAGTTCTCATCAGTCGATCGAAATTCCTGGCCATCTTCCCTTCGCGAGGCGTCACGCCACAAACAGAAAGAATTCTTAGATTTAGCTGCTTCAATATTGTACACATACTACTACTTCTAATGACGTGCGCATGTTTATTAATTTTCTATGTCTAACAATGCTACCGTGCTACTATTATTGTGTTGCTTTTACAATCCAGAAACCCAACCTGATTGTAATAAGTTGTCCACCAATCTAAGCGATAAACTTGGGTTCGCCAAGATGACTATCTCTCCATTTTCGAGACCGACGATGATATTCGTCTCGTCGCTTGTAAGCGTTAGCGATGTGACTGCAGACTCTAACGCCCACGTGTTGTACAAAGAGAGCCACGGCAAGGCAAACAAGCAAACTCCACCATTCCCTCCTCCTCCTGCTTGTGCTGCTGATGCTTTTTTCTTTTCAGTTCCTACGATTACGTATTCGCCCGATCGACTCCACGCTAAAGAAGTTACAAGCGGGATGAGATCTTTTAATGGTCTCTCGGCGACGATACGTCCGTTCAGAGTGCACGCTCGTAAAGTGTGTGATTCTCTTTCCCACGCTATAATGATACCATCAGGAGTGATGACATTCATCTCTCCTCTGAGAGCTGAAACGTTCGTGAGGACTTCGTTCGTCATCAGACGAAAAATGGATGTCCCATTTGTCTTCGAGGTTGCCACGATAACATTCAAATCTGCGGAAACCGAAACTGCGTCTATTCTTGCGCCGTGTCCGCGATAGTATCGCACCGGTTGTGTACCGACGATATAGGCATCATTACCTGAAGCCGCGTCAAAGTTATTTCCAAACGTCTCGAATTCTCTGCGATGAATAACTTCCAAGACTGTCGATCCTTCGTTGAATATGCTGTTGGCTTCGACACGCATCATCGCGATGTTATCGCGTAAACCTTCGCGTATGTTATCCAAATTTGTTTTGGTGCTTGGGTATTTAACCAGCCAAAGCGAAACTGTGGAATCGACGGAGCCGACAACCAATATTTGGTCGTCGCACGCCAGTGCCAAAGATGTCACAATCCCGCCGTATACTTTTCGCATGCACTCTAATCGACATCCGTTTGGATCACCGGAATATATGCGAACCGAATTATCAATATTACCTCCTAAGAATATTCTCTTTCCGTCTGCTGTCACACACATTGGTTTTTTTTCGCTCGTGCTTTCATCTAAGATTGTTTCTAAAACATTCATAGCCTTTTGAGGAAAACCAAAGAATCCACCGATGAGCGAAGTTGACTTGGAAAGAAGCGTCGACGATAACAATCCTCCGCCAGATGATGACGACGTAGAATTCGACGACGCTACCGGTCTTCTTTTAGACGGGACAAATGTGAATGGGTTCGACGTCCCATCTGGAATATTTGGACTAAACTGATGTTTTGCAATTTCCAACTTTGCGTTGATTACGAGTAAACTGTTCCCAAAACTCGATACGCTTGCAATAGCCTGCGTTTCGTTCGTTTTCAATCGATACTTTCCAACGACGCCGGGTCGTTCGAATAACCAATGAGATCCGCTCAACGTATCGTGTGCTCGCTGTCGTGCAGGATGTGGCACGTTCAGTAGTTGACTCGGTGTTTGCCCAAAGTTCTCAATTTGGTCTCGCAAAGCGCGTCGCATGGTCGCGTTTGTGATTTTTGAAACGTCTACGTTTCCTTCATACGACGTATAATAGAAAACATTCGTTGCTTTGACTGCTTCTGCACCGCGCTGCTTAAATCCAAATATGAGATCAATCCAGGTGTGCAAATTCTTAGACACGTGTTCAGATTCTAAAGCGGCTCTTTGCTTTGCAACGAAATCAACCGCACTGCTTGCCCATTTTGGAAGTTTGACATCTCCGACTTTTTCACCTTTTTGCGTGGTGCCAAATTCGCAATTGTTCAAGTTTAAGAACATCTCAGGCATGGTGAAAAATTCAGGCGTGAGTTCTTTCACATCTGAGATATCATTTAAAACAGACTTCCACATGGATTCGACGCCAGTGAAAAGTCTATCCGCGTGATCAAATTTCCCGCCTTGCAAATTGTATGCCAAAGTTGTAAATGGCTCAAGTCTTAGGAGATAGAACATCACGACTCCAGCGGACGAATAGTGGGAACCGTAATGAAACGGTGGGATTTCCGGATCATCTTTCAGCACATCGTACCTCTCTTTGACTTGGTTGAGTCTTTTCGGATTCAGCGCTCCGATGGGTTTTGATAAATCTCGGAAAGTCTTTGGATCGTTCAAGTCCAACACGTCCGATTCATAATCCGCGATGACGTGAGGAAAGACAGGATACTGAGTGATATCTAGATAACTGCGCCCAGCAAGCGTATTCAAAGCTAAGATATAATCAAAATTTGATAGTTCGCGTCGAATCCATCGCGAAGTGATGTCGCTCTTCCGCATCAAAACCTCCGGGTTTGAAGCTTCGAGGTAGAGAGGAACGAAGTTTTTCGGTTTCATTCGAATCAAACATTTGTAGATGTTCTTCCTTTCTTCGGAGGACCCGAAATCGATAAAGTACGTCTCTCGAGATAAAAAGAAAAACTCCAGAGCGCTTCTCTGTAACAAATAACGCCTCGATTGTACCTGATGAAGTTCATCGAGTTTCTGAATCCATGAGTGTTCGATACCGGTTTCAGTATCTTTTCCTGTAAACGATATGCAATCTTCAGTGAGAATTAACGAACCGCGAAACGTTTTTAACGGCGTTACCATCGTAGCTTCATCGTTTTTGAAAACTGGTTCGTCGTTGAGAACCATCGAGTTGGTGAGTTTATATGCGAGGCGCGTCGCATCAGTGTGAGCTCCTTTTTGTTCCCTCGCGTTCTTCTTTTCCAATTTTTTTTCTTCCTCCTGTACCTCCTGAATCATATTTTCTTCGCTGTCAAAGTCTAAACTCTCTCTTCTGTTCACTGCTTTTGGTAACTTTATCGAAGGAAGTTCTTCCATGGCTTTTTTGTTTTGTTCTCGTTTCGGAGGTTCCTTCATTCTTCTTAAAATGTAACGTCTTCTCTTTCCAGTCTCAATCGGGTCAACCTCCCACGGGAAATTTGCAAAATCTCCGCCTTCAAACTCTCTGAGAATCTTCAAGCTTTCTCGTTCGTACTTTATGCGCATCGCACGCACAAATTCGCGACGGGCTAGTTCTCTTCGCTCAATTTCGAGACATCGTTTGGACAAAGGAAGATTTTCGAAATCGTTTTCTACCCAGTCCTGGACAAACGCTAAATACGCCTTCTCTTTCGTGCTTCGCAAAGATTTGTACGCATTCCAGCGCTCTTCCGCAGAAACATGACCACTTGAGTCACTACTTTTCGATACATCTGTCGCGGTACCGAGAATGTTACGAATTTCTGCGTACATATCGGCCATTTTCTTGGAATCTTCATCATTCGCTTCTGAATCAATCCCGATGCGATGCAAATGTGTATCCACGACTGATAATAATTTCAAGCCGTTATCGCGCATGACGAGGGAATTTTCCGAAATGCCGAGCTTATTAAAGCCTCTGAGTTCTTTAAAAACAAACGAAAGCTGATTCGTCAGTACTTTCTGCGCGATCGATTTCGCATTAGCCTCACCGGTCGTCTTGAAAGATTTCGACAAAATTTCGAGAACAAAAGCACCATCACGCGAGGCTCTCAACGCGTGATGTAAAAGAATATCAAGTAAATCAATACCAACTTTGATGGTATCGTCTTCATTATCACTGTTAATTTTCGTGCGAATAAGTAGCAGGACGATCCATTCCGGGAATTCGAGCGTAGAAACTAAAGTGTCTCTGTTTTCTGCCTTTGTACACGCCAAAAGAATGAAAGCATCCAAAGCTCTCTTACGAACACTTGGTTTCGAGTACGGTAACGATTCAAGAAGGGCGTCAAACATCAATTCGTTCTTTACCGAGGGTACGTTGGCCGCCATTATGTCCTCGAGATGATTAATCTTCGTCGCCAACGAAATCGAAAGTAAAGCGTCAAATACGGATTCGTTCAAAAGCATACAAGGATTTGATCGAAGAGTATGTCTGATTGAACGAACTACCTGTGAAGCCGTGACGCTACCTTCTTCATTTATTGCTTTCGCAGAAGTCAAATCGTTAATGTTTAGGGAGCCACCATTCATTAAATGACCGGTGATCAAAATGACATCGGCGATTATCTCAGATTCAGTGCCGTATTTCTCTTCGTCGCGAGATGTTCCATCTTCTTCATTTTTCATGGCAACTTTTCGGAGCAACCGCATTAAAATTTCAATGCCACCTTGACCAATGAAATTCTCGGTGAATGCACTCCTGAAAGAATGATTCAACGCGTGGACAGCTCTATTTAAAGCTTTCAATCCTTTCGAGACGATGAGTGAGTACCCTTGAGTACCATCGAAAGCACTGATGAATTCAAGAAGAATTTTTGACTCTTCAATCGCATCTCCCGCGGAAATAATCACAAAGAGCGAAAGAGTAAGCTCTTCTGCGATATCTTCATTGGATCTAAGCAATTCAATGTTGTCCCAGCCAGTATCTAGGAGCATCTGTAAACCGTTTAATTTCACAAGTGCGCTTGCGTTTGCGTGCGCTTCCGCATTTAACGAGCGCAACACTTCAACGATACCATTTGAAGAACAACCAGTTTGAGCGTATGGTTTGAGCGTCAAATAAAGAGACGCGAGCATTTCATCGTACAAGCCGTCGTGTTCTCTGGAGATGACGAGAAGTTTACCGATTAACTCACATATTTCGACGTGCAAACTATCCTCGTTTGGTGTCTCCTGGAATAGTCTGGGAAGTATTTGAGAAAGAAGTCTTCCCAAATTCATGCTTGCCATAGCTTGAACGTTTTGAGAATGACTTCGAGCTAACTCGACCATGACTTGAAAAATGAGGCACGCGTTTGACTTATCAACGATGCGATTATCCTCTTTTCCTTCTTCATCCAATAAGAGTCTTAACATTTCACACGGTCCCGGTTGGAAATTCTCCCACATCGAATCACGAATCAAATCTCTTTTGAATACCTTTGTGTTTCCGATCAAAATCCCTTTCCGGCCTGCATTGCTAGACCCAGAGGGCGCAAGGTTCGTAACAGATTTAATGTTCAACTTTGATACGGAAGGATGGAACAGTTGCAAAAGTTTTGGCGATAGCGACTTGTCGAATATCTCCGCTTCATCTTCTTCACCCTCGGTAGTTGTGGGAGCAGTAGATGTGGCGACGTTGCCACTTGCCGTTCGCGCAAATGGATCAGTACTGCTTTCGTGATGATGATGAGTACTATTATTTTCACCACCACCACTACTATGACCACCAATTATGGATTGACTCAAAGCTGTAGTCAAAAGTGAATCTCGATATTGCCCAACGTAACATGGCACGTAATCCCCCCCACGTTCGTATAGTTTCTTGAAAGCCTGCGTTCCAAGTCCATCTCTAAAGATATACACGGGGCCAAGCTCAGCGTATAAAGCGCACTGTCTTCTCTTATCTTGCATACCAGCCATTGCTGCGGGAGGGTTTGTTCCCAGACAACAAAAACCAAGCGGTTTCGTAACTTTAGGTAGTTTCATCGAGTGCGTCTCGACGAGCTTCCCGTTGATGTACAACGATGCCATCTCTCTTTTCACGGAGTACTCCACGCCAACGCATAGCCAAGTTTTCAACTGAAACTGGTGCGAGAATGGGAGCGTAATCCTTTCGCCTTTTTCTCCTTGAGCTTCGAATATTAAGTAGTTCTTATGAAAATAACTCTCGTACCCCGAAGACCCCTCGCTCGAAAGCAATGAGAAAAGTCGCGGCATGTACTCTACCTTACTTCCAGCCGCAGCGGATGCTAAAACTTGTGCCGCCGTCGGTGAGATCTTCATATTTGGCGTTGAAATTTGCGCAGCTTGCGCTAACGCTTCCGCGTTAATCTGGTTCGTTTCGGAGTTCTCAAAGCTATTTACGTACACGTACGTGACGACCGAGAAACCATCCTTTGCGAACGGCCATTTAGCTTCCGCGTTCCCTAAAATCCCCGCATTTTCGCCGTCTAAATGAAAACAACATTTTGGCGAGAACGACGACGTCGAAGATCTTCCGTTTTCATTTCGAACCGATCGTAACAACGCTTCCACGCCTTCTTTCTTCCTTTTCCTGTTCTTTGCAAACGTCTCGAACCAAAAGCGCAGCGTTCGAGGCGAACATGAAGCGCTTGCAAACACTCCGATAATATCCAGCAACATTGCATCCTCGTACTCCGAGTGTTCTCTGTTTTCGTCGCACAATCGCTTTATGAATATCCGCAAAGCATCCGTGGAAGCATCGACAGATGCCAATGCTCGCAGTGAAGGCGATGACGACGGTGCGAGAAGAGGCGTTTGTTGCAGCTCATTCCTCTCTTCTCGTGTGTTCAACTGTCCTTCTCCTTCCTCTCTTGATTCTCCATCATACACGCCTCGAAGTTGTTCGTGTATTAATTCGATGTTCTCTAAGGATTGTTCGAGGATAAAATCGGAGACTAAAGCGTCCACGGATCTTTCGCTGTGCGCTCGGACCATTTTGTACAAACAACGCGTAACGACTTTCTCGATTGTTGTACGAGTAGGTGATTCTTTTAGAACTATCGTCGTCGCGCTCTACTTACGACAAAAATCGTATTATTCTTCGTGCGCTCTCGCGGTCAGAGGAGTTTGTTTGGTGCGCATGATGACGTGCGTGGTTTCATGTATCGCTCCTACGATGATAAACTATTATTATTAAAGGAGTCGTAAACTGTTTTATTCTGGGGGCGATGTTATGTACTTGTGTAGAGTCAGTCTGTGCCCTGAATTCTTGGTTTTACTTTTAAAACAGCTGCTGACAAATAAAGTACGCAGGGACGCGAGCGGATACTTTCATCAAAGAAGGAAGCGAGTAGAGTGATACTTGTGCATTTGTCGAATGAGCTAATTATTACCAATGTGAGTACGTATATGAACACACAAACAAACTACTATTTTTATTAAACTAGGGATGATGTTTATTATTAGTATTATTGGTCGCCGCCGCCTCTGCCTCCTCTGCCTCCTCTGCCTCGACCTCCTCTCCCTCTGCCGCCGTCGCCTCTGCCACCGCCCCGGCCTTGATACGGTCCTCTTTGCGCCGCTCTCCTTTCGTTCTCCTCTTTCGCTAACTGAATGATCTCTTCTTGCACGCACATGTATTTAATCGTATTCCCTCGAATAAAGCACGTCTCCAGCTCGTGAAACCGGTCGCCGTCTTTGTTCGTGCACACCACTTTCGTTAAGTGGACGTTCATCCAGGCGTCGCAGGCGTTTAAAACTCCGTTGTAGGTTTCACCGTTTTTCAACTCAACGAGCATGGAGTGCCCTTGAGAGGTTTTCAGCAAGGAGAGCGGCAACATTTTGTGTTGTTATAAATAATCTATTGTTGTTGTTCTCGTGGTAGTAGTACTATGACACGTACGATCTCTTCTTCTTCTTCTTCTAAATCTTCTAAATCTTCTTCTTGTTCTTCTTCTCGAACAATTCGATCTCTTCCCTCTTATTCTTCTTTGTGTACACTCAAAATAATACTTATAATAATAATGAACAACAACAAAAAAAACAAAAAAAACGCTCTTCGATGTGTGTAACGTGTACTTGTTGTGTTGTTCACCACGGCAGAGTGTTTGTTCTGAGTTTTATTGTCGCGGCAATTATTTATATCACTTCGCGAGTAGTCGATTTTTTCCTTCTTTTTTTTCTTTTTTTCGTTTCGTTTTTTTCGTCCATCTTCTTCCACACAACAACAACAACAACAAAGAATTTTCTCGTTAATAATAAAATCCGCCGCGAAAGCGAGAAGAGTGCGTACTACTCGTACATACGTATAATAAAAAAGAGTTATTCTATTTTTACCACTACTCTGGAAGAAGGATATCATCGCCGCCATCCTCAAATGTGGGAGTAGGAGTAAAATAAATTGAGCAGCAGCCAGAAGAAGAAGAAGAAGACAAAGAAGAAGATATAAAAGAATAATGGCTGGACGCCTTTCAATTCCAGTCGGTATTAAGAAACTGACGAATGTCGCGGTGGTGAGATACAAAACGCACGGCATTCGGTTTGAAATCGCGTGCTATAAGAACACGGTCGTTTCTTTTCGAGCTGGCGCGGAGAAGGATGTAGATAACGTGTTACAAACGACCGCTATTTACTTGAACGTTTCCAAAGGCATCGTCGCCAAAGAGGCGGATTTGAAGAAGGCGTTCGGGACGACGGACGAGGAGAAGATATGTCGAGTCATTTTAGAAAAAGGCGAGTTACAGGTTGGAGAAAAAGAAAGAGAAGTTGGGCAAGAGTCGGTGACGAGAGATTGCGTGAACATATTGGTCGAGAAGACGATAAATCCAGAGACGAATAGGCCGTACCCGCACGGCATGATTGAAAGCGCGCTGAAGGAATGTCACTTTTCGGTAGATCCGACCAAGTCGGCAAAGCAGCAAGCGCTGGCGATGATACCGAAATTAGCTAAGCTGTTCCCGATTAAACGAGCGCCGATGCGATTTAAGTTTACTGTGGCAGCAGAGAGCGAGGAAAAGGCGAAAACAAAGGAGGAGGAGATGTTGAATTTTCTTAAAGAACACGAAGCGAACGTAGAGACGAATAGTTTGAGCGAGGAGAAAAGTGATGATAGTAATACTAGCAAGTTCACGCGAACAATCGTGTGTACGATAGAATCTTCAATGTATAGACCGTGCGACGCTTACGCAAAAGCGAGTAAAGGGAGTGTGCGTTTAGACGTGTTATCGCTCTCGGTGACCGCAGAGGCGGAGAGTCGTTCGGCGTTTGACGAAAGTTCGTTACAAAACCAAAGTGGGAAACATAGAAAGCAAAAAGATATGGAAGACTCCTTGGAAGGAGGAATAGCGAGACTCCAGCTCGGGCAACGCTCGGATCCTTCTAGGATAAACACATCGCAAAGTAATAAAAGGAATGTGAAAGGTGCCGGAGCGGGCGGTAAAGCAGAGATGGTCGTGGACGAGAAGTTCATACTCGTTCCGAGAGGGTTCATTAGAGATTTACCCGAGGAACACAAATCGCGAAGGGAACGGTTCCAAGAGCTCGATACGATAGAAGAAGGTTGGCACGTTGAATTGAGGAAGAAAGAAAATTCATCTGTTGTCGAAGCTGTATTTTTTTCTCCAGACAACGAAGCTTTTAAATCGTACGCGGAAGCACGTCGCAAGGCGCTTGGAATACTTTGATTGACAATTTTTTTTGTACGCGGCTACTATATATTAACAACAATAACAAAATCTTCTCTTAATCTTCTTCTTCTTCTTTCTCCTCCTCGTCGTC
>Ga0114997_10002164_pt1 | contig 15994 bp, 14 predicted proteins | sample ArcticOcean_MG_C_2_FD_87045 | JGI IMG/M metagenome (GOLD analysis project Ga0114997, IMG submission 87045) | Marine microbial communities from western Arctic Ocean - ArcticOcean_MG_CB4_136 | ecosystem: Environmental > Aquatic > Marine > Oceanic | place: Arctic Ocean: Canada Basin | collected... | reverse complement strand
CTAGAAATTACAAAAAATACTGACGGTTTGGCTGCTGTAATGGGTCATGAAATTTCCCATGCTGTTGCGAAGCATTCTATAGAAAAAGCTAGTCGAAGTGTTATACTTAATTTAGGTATGCAAATTACTGATATTTTATCTGGTGGAAAACTTTCAACAGTAAACAGAACAACGGGGATGAATACAGTTGGTCTACTATCACAAATTGGATTATTTAACCCATTTAATAGAAAACAAGAAACAGAAGCTGATTACTTAGGTTTAATTTTTTCATCTTTATCTGGTTATGATATTAGAGAAACAGTTAAGATTTGGGAAAGAATGAAAAAAGCTAATAAAGGTAAAGAACCATCTGAATTCATGAGTACTCATCCATCATCAACAAATCGAATTAAGAACATTAATGAATGGACAAATGAAATTATATTAAAATATCCACCTATTAAATTAACTTAAATCTAGTAAACATGGTCGATAAAGAAAATAAAATTTATTTAATAAAAAACTTTGATAAATATTTAAAAATTTATTTATCTTGGTTATTATTTTTTGGTGTTTTTTATCTTTACTACAAACACAACGTTGGTAATGACACTTCAATTTCAGAATATCTTATAAATTACCAAGGTGGCTTTATTCGAAGAGGTTTTATTGGTGAAATAATATTTAGATATTCAGAATACTTTAAACTAAATTTAAGATTTCAAATATTTATATTTCAGTCATTGATTTATACAATTTTTGTAATCTTATTATTTAATTTATTTAAGAATTTTGAAAAAAATGTAGTTATACTTTTTGCTATTTATACTCCAATTTTTTTGTTATTTCCTGTGGCTGAACTTGAAAGCTTAGGAAGAAAAGATCAATATTTATATGTATTTTTTCTTTCTCTAGTGCTCATTAGAGATTCAAAAAATGCTAATTATTTTATTTTTTTTATTTTACCTATATTCTGTATGATTTATGAGGAAATAATTCTTTTTAGTCCATTCATTTATTCGGTAATCTTATTAAAAAATAGAGTTAAAAATTTTAAATCGACCATTAAATTATCATTATTGTTTATACCATCTATTATTATTTTCTTTTATTTTTTTATTTATCCACTTTCTGCGGATGAGCATAAAATTATGGAAAATAGTTTAATGATTACATTTGGTGAAAGATGCTACATGTCATGTAATTTGGTAATTACAAATGACATTACAAATTTTAGTTCTATGATAGCTTATATTTGGGGTCCCCATGCTAATATAACGGAGATTTTAACAAGATTTTTTTTTGTTTTTTTAATTGGTTTTTATCCAATATTTTTATTGAGTTATCATTCTAATTTTCAAGATGATATTTTTTTTACTAAGATTAAATTAAAAAATATCCTTTTATTTATATTGTTATTATACATACCAATTATACCTTTATTTGTATTTGGTGGAGATTGGGGAAGATGGATTGGTATGGTAATCACTTTTACTACTATTTTTTATTTTTATTTATTGAAAAATGATTTCATAAAAGTTGACAACCTATCTATATATAAAAAATTATCTTTTTTTAAAAATAAAAAGAAATTAGTTACATTTATTTTTATTATTTTTGCTTGTGGTTGGAATCAAAAAACGACAAATGTTGAAGATATAGCTAGTAATCCAATATATAAGATTCATTACAATGCAGCAAAAAAAATTTTTGGCTGGCAAAGTTTTCAAATTTTACAAGACAATATAATTATCAAGTTTCATAAAAGGATTACAGAGTAAGAAGATAAATTTTTTTATTAAGTAATGTTTTTTAATTGGTGAGCCCTGATGGACTCGAACCATCGACCCATTCCTTAAAAGGGAATTGCTCTACCAACTGAGCTAAGGGCCCACATAGAAATTATATAAGTTTAGATGAATGTTTTTTTTTATTTAATTTTAAAAAAAAACTTTTGGTGAAGTCTTCTTCAAAATTTTTAAATTTCTTTACACTTAAAAATCTAAACAATAAAAAAATATCAAACAGAATAATTTTTATTACCAAAAAACAATTATTTATTCGATAACTAAGTGAATTGCAAATATTTAAATTACAACTTATCAATGTATTCATCATGAAATTTATCAAATGTCCCTTTTTTGATATTATCTCTAATAGCAGACATCAATTCTTGATAAAAATTGATATTGTGAAGAGTTAAGAGTGTAGATCCAAGAATTTCATTGGTATTAAACAGATGATTTAAATAATTCTTAGAATACTTATTTAGATTAAAATTTGAACAATTAATATCTAAAGGGTCATTATCATTCTTAAATTTATTGTTTTTAATATTTACCCTACCATTCCAAGTAAAGGCAAGACCTGTTCTTCCAGATCTAGTTGGCATTACACAATCAAACATATCAACACCTCTTTTTACAGCACCCAATATATCAGCAGGTGTACCAACACCCATTAAGTACCTTGGTTTATCATAGGGCATTACTTCTTTAATATCATCTAAAACACCAAACATTTCATTTTGTGTTTCACCAACAGCTAAACCACCTATAGCATATCCATCAAAGCCAATCATGGTTAGGGCATTAAGAGATTTCATTCTTAAATCTTTAAATAAACCACCCTGAACTATTCCAAATAAGCCTTTGTGTGGATTTGAACCAAAAGCAACTTTAGATCTCTCTGCCCAATAAATTGATAGTTCCATTGATTTATTAATAACACGGTAGTCAGTGGTTTTTTTAGGACACTCATCCATAATCATAACAATGTCAGAATTTAATCCTTTTTGAATACGAATACTTTCCTCTGGACTTAGCACAAACTTTTTACCATCTACATGTGAGTTAAAAATTGCTCCTTTTTCTCTATCAACTTTGTTCAATTTTGATAATGACATTACTTGAAATCCACCGGAGTCAGTAAGTATTGGCAGTTTACAATTCATGAATTTGTGAAGACCACCTGCGGAAATAATTCTATCTACACCAGGTCTTATCATTAAATGATAAGTATTAGATAAAATAATCTCCGACCCTGTTTTAATAACATCATCAATTAAACAGGCTTTAACAGTTGCTTGAGTACCTACTGGCATAAAAGTAGGTGTTTGGATGTTTCCTCGATGTGTTATTATTTGACCAGCTCTAGCATTATTGTCTTTTTCAATTACATTAAATTCAAAATTTTTTAATGTCACTGAAAATTAATTAAGCTTATTTAAAACTAATAATTTTATCTGGATCTGAGGCTGGTTCGCCTCTTTTAATGCTATCAACAAACTCCATGCCTTCAATAACTTTACCAAAAACTGTGTATTTCCTGTCTAGAAATGCAGCTTCTTTAAAACAAATGAAAAATTGACTATTTGCACTGTTAGGATCTTGTGATCTAGCCATAGATAACGTCCCTCTTTGGTGAGGCAAATCACTAAACTCTTCTTTGAGATCGGGTAAATCAGATCCACCCGTTCCAGCACTTCTTATATTATAATCATCATTAGATGAATTGCCAAATTTAACATCTCCTGTTTGAGCCATAAAACCGTCAATCACACGATGAAAAACTACTCCGTCATATTTTCCTTCCTCAGCAAGTTCCTTGATTCTTTTAACATGGTTGGGTGCAACATCGTTAAATAATTCAATTTTTACGTCACCATCTTTAAGTTTTAAAATCATAATATTTTCCTCTGCATTTGTATTGGTTAAAATTAATAGTAAACCAATAAAACTAAAAATTAATTTAAGCATATTTTTGTTTTAAGGATTTAATAGTACTTTTCGTTGTAAATTTTTTAATGTCACCACCAAGTTTGATTATTTCTTTCACAAATTTTGAAGAAATAATTTGATTTTCAATATCAGACATTAAAAAAATTGTTTCAATATTTTTATTAAGTTTTCTATTCATTCCAGCTAATTGAAACTCATATTCAAAATCAGATGCAGCGCGTAATCCTCTTAATATAATATTAGATTTATGTTTTTTACATAAATCAGTAGTTAAATTTGTAAATGAAATAATTTTAATTTTTTTTTTATCTAATTTAAGATCTACAAATAACGCTTTGTTTATAATTTCAATTCTTTCATCAGGATCAAATAAATAATTCTTAGAACTTCCATCAGAGATTGCTATGATTATATTATCTATAATTTTTAGTGATTTTTTTATTATATCAATGTGTCCAAAAGTTATTGGATCAAATGTTCCAGGGTATATAGCAACATTTTTCATTATATTAAATTATCTTCTATTTTAATGGCAGAAACAACTTTTTCATCTCCATTTAGTTTTATAATTCTAACACCTTGTGTATTTCTACCTGCTATTCTGATTTCTTTTACAGCTACTCTAATGGTTCTACCTTTATTAGTAGAAATCATAATTTCATCCCCTTCATCAACTGGAAAAGATGATGAGACGCTTCCATTTCTTTCAGAGTTAATAATGCCAATTATTCCTTTTCCACCTCTATTGGTAACTTTAAAATCATAATGTGAGGATCTTTTTCCATATCCATTTTCTGTAATAGAAAGTATAAACTTTTCTTTAGCTATATTTTCAGATTTATCTGTTTTGTTTAGTTTGCCATTTTTCTTTTTGGTGTCACTATTAATAATAGATAGTGATACAATTTCATCTTTGTCATTCAAATTAATACCTTTGATACCTTTAGAAGATCTACCTTTAAAAACTCTAAGTTTTTTTGACTCACATCTGATACATTTTCCAAGTTTTGTACTTAGTATTATATCTTGATCATCTTTACATATTTTAACACCAACAATTTTATCATTTGATTCAAGTTTCATTGCAATTTTACCTGAGGAATTTATAGATGAAAAATCTTCTAAACTATTTTTTCTAATTTTACCTTTTGAGGTTGCAAAAACTATTTGTAATCCTTTCAATTCAGATTGTTCTTCGGGAAATGGCATTATAGAGCTAATTGATTGATGATTTTTTAATGGTAGTATATTAAATAAAGATTTACCTTTTGATGTAGATGATCCTTCGGGTATTTTCCAAGCTTTTATTTTATATACTAAGCCTTCTGTTGAGAAAAACATTACAGATGTATGAGTATTAACTGATAGTGTTTGAACAACAGAATCTTCTTCTCTTGTAGTAATGCTAGATTTACCTTTGCCACCTCTTTTTTGTTGTTTAACATTACTTAAAGCTCCTCTTTTGATATACCCTTGTAATGTTACTGTAATAATTACAGATTCTTTTTGTATAGTTTCTTCAATATCGTAATTTAAAATAGCATCAATTATTTGCGTTCTTCGTGGGACAGAAAATTTTTCTTTTATAGTATTTAATTCATTGCTGATGACCTTTAAAAGTTCTTTTTTAGAATTTATAATTTTTTTTAATTGATTAATTAATTCAGCAAGCTTTTTAATTTCAATCTCAATTTCGTTAATACCTAGTGCTGTAAGCTTCTGTAGTCTAAGTTCTAAAATTGAGATAACTTGTTGATCTGTAAAAGAGTAAAGATTCTTGCCTTTTTTTCCTTCAACTAAAGAAATTAGCTTTTGAGATTTGTTAATTTTCCATTTAGCATTTAGGAGTAATTTTTTTGCTTCATCGGGTGTTTTAGATGATCTTATTATCTTAATTATTTTATCAAGATTTTCTACCGATACTGAAAGTCCTATTAATATATGCGCTCTATCTTGGGCTTTTTTAAGATCAAATTTTGATTTTTTTATTACTATATCTTCTCTAAATTTTAAAAAATTTTCTAAAAAATCTTTTAAATTACAAGTTTTAGGTTTACCATCAACAATAGCCAATGTATTAAAACCAAAAGAACTTTCTATTGATGTATTCTTATATAATTGTCTTTTAACCGTTTCTGGTTCAACACCATTACGTAAATCAATAGCTACTCTTATACCTTCACGATTTGATTCATCTCTAATGTCTTTTATGCCTTCAATTTTTTTCTCTCTTACAAGTTGAGCAATTCTTTCATTTAAAACAGATTTATTAACTTGATAAGGTATAGACGTAATAACAAGTCTATCTTTACCATTTTTTAAATTTTCAACTTTTATCTCACCTCTAATTTTAAAAGATCCTCGGCCATTATTATAACCTTGTTTAATAATATCTTTACCAATGATAACACCTCCAGTTGGGAAATCTGGGCCAGGTATATGTTTCATTAATTCTTTAATCTTAATTTCTTTATTTTCTATAAGTGCCAATGTTCCATTAATAATTTCTCCTAAGTTATGTGGCGGTATACTAGTAGCCATACCTACGGCTATACCACCAGCTCCATTAACTAAAAGGTTTGGGTATTGAGCCGGTAGAACAACTGGTTCTTTTTCAGTTTCATCATAATTACTTTTATAAGCAACAGTATTTTTATCTATATCATCAATTAAATATTGAGAAACCTTTGAAAGTCTAGTTTCAGTATATCTCATAGCCGCAGCACGATCTCCATCAACAGATCCAAAGTTACCTTGCCCATCAACTAAAGGTAAACTCATAGAAAAATCTTGCACCATTCTAACAAGGGCATCATAAACTGACTGATCACCATGAGGGTGGTATTTACCAATAACATCACCAACAATTCTGGCAGATTTTCTATATTGTTTTGACCAATCATATCCACCTTTATACATTGCAAAAAGAATTCTTCTATGAACCGGTTTTAAACCATCTCTAACATCGGGTAGTGCCCTACTTACAATAACACTCATTGCATACGATAGATAAGATGAACTTATCTCATCATGCATTGTAATTAGTTTTATATTATTGCCTTTAGGTATCACGTTTATTTGCATGTGAACTAAAATGGAATTTCATCATCTAAGTCATTTGTAACTTGACTAGAATTATCAATATCTTTTGTACTGGGTTGTGTTTTGTCATTTTGAATGCCCCCACCCGCACCTGTACCACCACCTAACATTGTTAATGATGAATTATAACCTTGAATTAGAATTTCAGTTGAATATTTATCTTGTCCAGATTTTTCATCTTTCCACTTTCTAGTAGATAATTGTCCTTCTATATATACTTGGGCACCCTTTTTAAGGTACTGTTGAACAACATTGACCAAACCTTCATTAAATACAACTATACGGTGCCATTCAGTTTTTTCCTTCTTTTCTCCAGTAGACTTATCTTTCCACGTTTGACTTGTTGCCAAACTCAATCTAGCAACACTTTTTCCATTAACCATTTGCTTGATTTCAGGGTCTGCGCCTAAACGACCAATTAATAATACTTTATTTAAACTTCCAGCCATAATATTTATATTTTGTTAATTAAATTATTTAGTTTTATATCACAATTTAACCTGAATATTAATTTTATTAATTTAAAGCAAGAAAAAATATGATCAAAAAGATAGTTATTAAAGGTGCAAAAGAACACAACTTAAAGAATATTTCATTAGAGATTCCTAAGGATCAATTTGTAGTCATAACAGGACTTTCTGGATCGGGAAAATCTTCATTAGCCTTTGATACAATTTACGCAGAAGGTCAAAGAAGGTACGTGGAAAGTTTGTCTGCCTATGCAAGACAATTTTTAGATAAGATGAAAAAACCTAATGTAGATTTAATTGAAGGTTTAAGTCCCGCCATAGCCATAGAACAAAAAAATACCTCTAAGAATCCAAGGTCAACAGTCGCTACGGTAACAGAAATTTATGATTATATGAGAGTACTTTATGCTAGAGCAGGAACTCCCTATTCACCATTTACTGGTAAAGAAATTTCATCTCAAACTATTACACAAATAGTTGATCTCATTAAAAAGTTACCAAAAAAATCTACTATATACCTTTATGCTCCAGTTGTAAGAGGTAGAAAAGGTGAATATAAAAAAGATATACTTGGTTACAAAAGAAGAGGGTTTAGAAAAATTAAGATAGATAAAATCTTATATAACATTGATAAAGTTCCTGATTTAGATAAAAAAATTAAACATGATATTTCAATATTAATAGATAGAATTACTTTAAATTCAAATGTTGGAAACAGACTTGCTGAAGGAATAGAAACGGCAATTAATTTATCAAATGGCTTGCTGTTTGTTGAATATGAAGATGAAACCTTACCACAAAAATTTCGAAAAATTGAAAAGATAATCTATTCAACAAAGTTCGCTTGTCCAGAAAGTGGTTTTACAATAGAAGAAATTGAGCCAAGGTTATTTTCTTTTAACAGTCCTTATGGTGCTTGCGCAGAATGCGAAGGTATAGGAATTAAATTGAATGTTGATCCAAAACTTGTAATACCAGATGAAAAAAAAAGCATAGCTGATGGTGCTATTGAACCATGGTCTAAATCTTCAACTTTATATTATGCACAAACATTAGCTTCTATATCAAAACATTATGGATTTTCCTTAGATGAAAAATGGAAAAAACTACAAAAAAAATTCAAAGATGTTATTTTATTTGGTTCAGATGAAGAAGAAATTAAATTTAGTTACGATGACGGTTATGAAAAATATTCTCATAAAAAAACTTTTGAAGGAGTTATCAATAATTTAGAAAGACGATTTCTAGAAACAGACAGTGACTGGAAAAGAGAAGCTATAGCTGATTATCAGTCAGACACTGATTGTGAAAGTTGTAATGGAAATAGATTAAAAGAAGAGGCATTATGCATTAAAATAGATGATCTAAATATAAGTGATGTAACTAAAAAATCAATTTTAGATTCTGCTAAATGGTTTAAAGAATTAGAAACTAAACTTGATAAAAAGAGATTTAAAATTGCCGAACATATTTTAAAAGAAATTAATGAAAGGCTTAACTTTTTATTAAATGTAGGTTTAGATTATTTAACATTATCAAGAGAATCTGGAACTTTATCGGGTGGAGAGGCACAAAGAATTAGACTAGCTTCACAAATTGGTTCTGGATTGACTGGTGTTCTTTATGTTTTGGATGAACCATCAATTGGATTACATCAAAAAGATAATATTAAATTAATTAATGCGCTAAAAAGATTAAGAGATTTAGGCAACACAGTTATTGTTGTAGAGCATGATACTGAAACAATGGAAAATGCTGATCATATAATTGACTTAGGTCCAGAGGCAGGAAATAATGGTGGTCAAGTTATAGCTCAAGGAACTTATAATGAAATTCTAAAAAATAAAAATAGCATTACTGGTCAATATTTATCTCATAAAAAATTTATACAAATTCCTAAAACTAGAAGACTTGCGAAGAATGGTAGATTTGTTGAAATCAATGGAGCTTCAGGAAATAACTTAAATAATGTAAACCTTAAAATTCCAGTAGGAAGCTTTACTTGTGTTACTGGAGTTTCTGGTAGTGGAAAGTCAACATTAATATTGCAAACTTTATACCATGCATTAAATTTAACCTTAAATAATAAAGCTCGGAAAGTTCCAAAACCATTTAAAAATTATAAAGGTATTGAGTTAATAGATAAGGTTATTGATATAGATCAATCACCTATTGGAAGAACCCCAAGATCAAATCCAGCTACCTATACTGGTGCCTTTGGTCCAATTAGAGATTGGTTTACTGCATTGCCAGAATCTAAAACTCGTGGTTATAAACCTGGAAGATTTTCATTCAATGTTAAAGGTGGTAGATGTGAAGCTTGTGAAGGTGATGGTGTTATAACTTATGAAATGCATTTTTTACCAGATGTTTATATACAATGTGATGAATGTAGAGGTACAAGATATAATAGAGAAACATTAGAAATAAAATTCAAAGATAAAAGTATAGCTGATGTTTTGGATATGACTGTTGATGAAGGTTGTGAATATTTTGAAAACATATCTAATATTAAGATAAAACTTTTAACTTTAAAAAAGGTTGGTCTTGGGTATATAAAAATAGGCCAGCAAGCAACAACACTTTCTGGTGGTGAAGCTCAAAGAATTAAACTTGCTAAGGAATTATCAAAAAGATCTACTGGTAGAACGATGTATATTTTGGATGAACCAACTACAGGTTTGCATCAACATGATATAAAAAAACTTTTGGAAATTCTTCAAACTTTTGTTGCATTAGGGAACACTGTAGTAGTTATAGAGCATAATTTAGATGTAATAAAAACTGCAGATTATATTGTTGATATGGGACCAGAAGGAGGTGTTAAAGGTGGAAATATAATAGCAGAAGGAAAACCTGAAGAAATTTCTAATATAAAGGATAGTTATACAGGTGAATTTTTAAAAACAATATTAAATAATAAATTTAAAAAAATAGCTTAACTAAAATTAATTATAGTGTATACATATTGAATAATGGGTAATTTACTATCATCACTACCAAAAACAATTCATTCATCAATAGCTTTAGCTATAATATTTTTTTTAGGATTATTTTTTGGAAATGATGGATTTGATTTTGACTTATATTTTTGGAGCTGGTTTACTAGATTTATTCATGTAACCGTTGCAATAATGTGGATAGGTTTGTTATGGTATTTCAATTTTGTTCAGATACCAAATATGTCAAAAATTCCTGATGAACAAAAACCAGCAATTGGAAAAGTAATAGCACCTGCTGCTCTTTTCTATTTTAGATGGGCCGCTTTATTAACAATTATTTCGGGGCTAGTTCTTGCTTCACTTAACGGATACTTACATGAAGCTATGACTTTGGGAATTACATCGGGTGGTGGAAAAAATACTGCTATTGGAATTGGAATGTGGCTTGGCTTATACATGGCATTTAATGTTTGGTTTATTATTTGGCCAAACCAAAAAAAAGCACTAGGAATTATTGAAACGGATCCGGAAACTAAAGCTAAATCTGCTAGAACTGCAATGTTATTTTCAAGAACTAATACTTTACTATCACTACCGATGCTTCTTTCAATGGTTGCGGCGCAAAACTTATACTAATTTTTATCTTCTTTAATAATAGTTTTTTGTGATACTCTTAAATACACAAGAATTGGATTTGCTATATAAATTGAAGAATATGTTCCAAATACAACTCCTAAAATCATAGCAAAAGCAAATCCTTTTAAAATTTGGCCACCAAAAAAATAAATTGATAATAAAGCAAGTAATGTAGTTATTGATGTGATGATCGTTCTTGATAATGTTTCATTAATTGAAATATTTGTTAATTCAAAAATTTTAATATCTGCAAATTTTTTTAAATTTTCTCTAACTCGATCAAATATTACTACAGTATCATTCATGGAATAACCTACTATTGTTAATACCGCAGCTACAATAGATAGATTAATTTCTAAACTAAATAATGAAAAAAAACCAAGTGTTATTATAACATCGTGAAATAAAGCTAGTATTGCTCCAAGACTAAATTGCCATTCAAAACGTATCCATATATAAAAAAGCATAGCTGCTAATGATAATGCTATAGCAATAATACCAGATCTTAAAAGTTCAGCACTAACTTTTGGTCCAACACTTTCAACTCTTCTAAAATCAAATATTTGACCTATGGAATTTTCAAGTTTTTGTTTAATATCAGATATAAAATTTACATTATTACTATCTTTTTTTTCAAATTTAATTAAATAATCATTTTCATTACCAAATTTTTTCACTGATATATCACCAAGATTCATTATTCTAAAAGACTGTCTTAATTTAGAAATTGTTAGATTTTTATCATTTGTTCTTAACTCAATGATAGTTCCACCTTTAAAATCAACACCATAGTTTAACCCTTTAAATGATAATAAAAATAAGGAAGCAAAAATTAAAAATATAGAAATAAAATTAAATAATTTATAGTAATTGTTAAAATATATTGTTTTTTTTTTCATTAGATTGCACCGTCTTTATATTTATTTTTAGTTACATAGATTGAGGTTAAAAGTCTTGCTATATAATAAACAGAGAATAGTGTTGTGAATATACCAACGCCCAAAGTTATTGAAAATCCCTTAATAGGACCAGATCCCATCATAAATAAAATTATTGCTGCTATTAAAGTTGTAATATTTGCGTCAATAACTGCAGTTTTTGATTTATCATAACCTCTATCAAAAGCTACAATTCTATTCTTTTCATTTTCTGACTCTTCTTTAATTCTTTCAAATATCAAGACATTTGCATCAACAGCCATACCAACTGTTAAAATTATACCGGCTATGCCCGGTAAAGTTAAAGTAGCTTCAAATAATGTTAATATACCTAATAAAAGAAATAAATTTATAACTAAAGTAACATTAGCAATTAATCCTAAGAGTCTATATTTAAAAAACATAAAAATTATTACCAATATAAAACCAATTAATAAAGCAAAGATCCCAGCATCGATTGAGTCTTGACCTAGACCAGGACCAACTGTTCTTTCTTCAATTATATTTAGTGGTGCTGGCAAAGCACCAGATCTTAATAATAAAGCTAAATCTGTTGCTGATTGAAAAGTAAAATTACCAGTGATTTGACCTGAGCCACCAATAATAGCACCTTGTATAACTGGAGCGCTTACGATTTTACCATCCAAGACAATAGCTAATCTTTTTCCAATACCCGTTTTTGTTGCTTTGCCAAATCTCTTAGCTCCAACTCTGTCTAAACTAAATGTTACTACAGTTTGATTCGTTTGATTATCCATTTTTGGTTGAGCATCGAGTAAATTTTCACCGCTAATAACTATTCTTTTACTTACTAAGGCATTTTCTGATCCATCTTCAAAAGATAAATTTTCTACACCAAAAGTTTCTTCTGTATTTTTTAAAATAAATCTAAAAGTTAAATTTGCAGTTTTGCCTAGTAAATTTTTAATTCTCATTGGATCATCTAAACCTGGTAATTCTACAAGTATTCGGTCATTACCTCTTTTAAGTATATTGGGTTCATTGGTACCAACTTCATTAATACGTCTTCTGACAATTTCTAATGCCTGGTCTAAAGATGAATTTTTAATTTGAATTAAGCCGTATTTAGAAAATTCTAATTTAAATGTATTTTTATCTAATTCTAAATCAAATTGGTGAGATTTAAACTGAATGTAATAAGGATTTATATCACTATTTTCATCAGTAAATAAATTTTTAGTTTTTTCAATATCATTAGAATTTATATCAAAAACAATAAATTTATCATTTTGAATTCTTAAATTTTGATATTTAATATTCCTATCTTTAAAATATTTTCTGAGTGTGAGTAATGTATTTTGTAATTTTTGTTCTATAATTGGCTGGTTGTCTATTTCTAGTAATAAATATGATCCACCTTGTAGATCTAAACCTAAATTAATTTTCTTATCAAATATTTTTTTACCTATATTAGTAAAATTTGATAATGCAAAAATTACAAAAATTAGCGTAAACAAACTAATTAAAAATATTCTAATTTTAGAAAAGTATAACACTAACTATATAACGTTATTTTTTTGGTTCAGTTGTATCTAATAATCCTTGTATGCCAGTTGATCTAATAACTTCAACATTTACATTTTCAGAAATTTGAATCTCGGCTCTATCATTTTCTAAAACTCTTTCGACTGTTCCGACTATTCCACCTGATGTAAGAACTTTATCTCCTCTTTTTATATTCTCACACATAAGCTTATGTTCTTTGGCTTTTTTTTGTTGAGGTCTAATTAAAAAAAAATAAAAAATTACAAATATTAGTATTAACGGTATAAATTGTCCTATTCCTGAATTTGACATGTTTCTCCTTATTTTTATGGATTATTTATACTATCTATATTCTGAAAACAACTCTAATTGTTAGTTATTTTTTCAAGATTATTCATATAAATTTTTAAAACGTCAGGAATCTTAATTGATCCATCAACTTGTTGGTAATTTTCTAAAATAGCTACTAAAGTTCTACCTACGGCTAAACCACTTCCATTTAATGTACCTATAAATTTAATTTCATTTTTTTTATTTTTGTATCGTGCCTTCATTCTTCGAGCTTGAAAAGAACCGCATGATGAACAGCTAGAAATCTCTCTATACTTATTTTCTGAAGGTAGCCATACCTCAATATCAAAAGTTTTTTCTGAGCTAAAACCCATGTCTCCAGTACATAAAATTATCTTTCTATAAGGAAGTTTTAATAGATCTAATATTTTAGTTGCACAATTTGTCATTCTATCTAATTCTTCTAGACATTTGTCTGGATTTACAAAACTAACCATTTCAACTTTATAAAATTGGTGCTGTCTGATCATTCCTTTTGTATCTTTACCGTAACTTCCTGCCTCTTTTCTAAAACATGGTGTGGAAGCAACGAGTCTAATGGGAAGACTATCAGCTGTAAAAATTGTATCTTTGGCCATATTTGTTAGAATTACTTCAGCTGTTGGAATTAAATATTTTTGATCATTTTTATCATCAAGCTTTAATTCGAATTGGTCATTTTTGAATTTAGGTAGCTGTCCAGTACCATACATAGAATTACTTGTAGCTATTAATGGTGGTGATATTTCTTCATAGCCATTTATATTAGTATGAACATCTAGCATAAAATTAGAAATAGCTCTTTCCAATAACGCCAATTTGTCCTTAACAAAAACAAATCTAGAGCCACTTGTTTTAGTAGCAAGATCAAAATCTAGCATGTTTAGATTGCCACCTAGTTGATAATGAGATTTAACTTTAAAATCAAATTTTGGAATATTTCCTACTTTTAATATTTCAATATTAGATTTTTCATCTTTTCCTTCTGGAACATCATGACAAGGAATATTTGGAATCGATGCAAGTATTGAATCTAATTTATTTTTAATGATAAATTGATCTTTATTTAAATTATCAATTTCACCTGAAATAATCTTGGATTTTTTAAACTGAGATTGATCTTTAGACTTAGAAATTATTTTTTTTTCACTTTCTAAAGATTCTTTTTTTTGAATTATTTTTCGATTCTGTTCATCAAGGCTTAAAATATTATTTACATTTATGTCTAAAAATCTTTTTTTTAATGAATCTTTAAAAAAATTAATATTACTTCTGATGTCTTTAATGTTGTGCATTTTTATTTGCTTTTTTTTCTATTAACTTTACTGATATAATAGATAATTCATATAAAATTAGCAATTGTATTGCTAATCCTATTTGAGTTATTGGATCAGGTGGAGTCAATATTGCTGCTGCTGCAAAAATTATAACAACAACATATTTTCTTCTTTTTTTTAAAAATTTAGAGTCAACAACACCTACTCTGGCAAGTAAACTTAAAATAACTGGTAATTGAAAACTAAGACCAAAAGCAAAAATTAATTTCATTATTAGTGAAAGGTATTCATTTACCTTTGCTTCTAATTGAATTGGAAGATTTGTAACAGCGCCACTACTTTCAAAGGATAAAAAAAATTTAATAGCTAAAGGCATAACTAAATAATAAACAAGCATTCCTCCTAGTAAAAATAATACTGGTGTTAATATCAAGTATGGTAATATTGCTATTTTTTCATGTTTATATAGACCAGGAGCAATGAATTTCCATACTTGAATCAATATAAAAGGACATGTTATAAAAAAAGCAGCAAAAAAAGAAACTTTTAAATAAGTTAAAAAAGTTTCTTGTAAGGCAGTAAAAATTAATCTTCTTTCTATTTGATCATTTTTAACTGCTTTTGAGTAAGGCTCTACTAAAAAACCATATAAATTTTCAGCAAAAAAATAACAAACTATGAAAAATAAAATTAAAAAAAAAAATGAATAAATTAATCTTTTTCTTAATTCACTCAAGTGTCCAATAAATCCATTTTCATTTTCAGATTTAGTCATTCTTTTTTTTTTCAACTTTATTTTTTATACTAGAATCTAAAGTTTCATTTGTTTCATCTTCAAAATTAGTTATTTCATTTTGGATATCACCGATATATCTTTTAATAGTTCCAATCCAAGATCCTACTTTTTTAAGCATTATAGGAAAATCTTTTGGACCAACAACTATTATTGCAATAGCAACTATAAGTAGAATTTCAAACCAGCCAATCGTAGGCATGTAATTTATTCTTTATTTTCTGTATCTTGATTATTTTCGGAAATATTCTTTGGTTCAGATTCATCTGTAACATCTG
>Ga0114997_10002162_pt1 | contig 16001 bp, 10 predicted proteins | sample ArcticOcean_MG_C_2_FD_87045 | JGI IMG/M metagenome (GOLD analysis project Ga0114997, IMG submission 87045) | Marine microbial communities from western Arctic Ocean - ArcticOcean_MG_CB4_136 | ecosystem: Environmental > Aquatic > Marine > Oceanic | place: Arctic Ocean: Canada Basin | collected... | reverse complement strand
ATTAGCGAATCTGAGCGCGTGAGTTTTGATCATGCGACCCAAGGCTTTAGCAACGAGTTGTTTCCTGGAGTCTCAAGTTCAATAGAGCTCCATGCCATTGAGCAGTTTGAGGATGTGGTCCATACCTTCGATGCAAAAGCGTCTGAGAAAGTGCTTGCAGCGAAGCATTTAGGGACTATTGGCGCAGATATTGAAGATACCACTGCGGTTAAAGTCACCGGGATGGTTCGCTTTCCCGGAGAGCGAACTCAAAAGTTTATCTGCGGTTTGCAGTTTGCGACAATTTCAGCTTACAAAGGAGTCAAATGCGATTTTGATGAAACTGGATGCAGTCCTAATCGTTACAAATACGAAACTGCGGCGGAAGAATATTCTGCAGATGAACTCGGTCGCTTCGATATAGCAGTCACTCCAGGTGAAACTTGGGCATTTATCGCCACCTATGATGGTCACCGTATATGTTATGGCGGGGAAAATTTGGACGACTATCCGTGCGAATACTCAGATACGATGAAGCCAATTAAGATGTACGAAGACATGATTAGTACAAACAATATAATTGAACTCGTTGGCATAATGGGAGGAGAAAATTTGGTTTATTTCGATATGACAGCGAGAACGGTTGATATTGGCTTGTACGCGGGAGCGTGCGGGAACCCATACACTGAGTACACTCTCAAAATCACTCCTGCTAACGGTTGTGGTGCTACGATGATTATCAGCGATAAAGAAATCGTCGGAGCGACGGGATCTAGATACGCAAGCGATCAATGGAAGCTTATCGATCCGGAAGATGAATCATCTAATCTGAGATTATGGCCCTACGCGGCGATGGATTACTACATTCAGTTGGAACAAGCTCCGGATGTTTCATCTTTGAACTTGAAAGCAATTGAAGAAGTGAATCCCGGTACCGACTGCAAGCCTCCGGGAACAAATATAATGCAGTTTTTCAGAGATCGGAACACTCTCGTGCAGACCATGTTACTTTTGGAACGAACTCTGGGCGAAGTAAAATACGTCTATCACGGTTGGTTTTGTGCCACTCCTTTCTTTGGAAGAGCAGCAGATAGCGCTCGAACGCCCTTTACATCAGTTCGCGACGGCGAAAAATGTATTGGAACGGATACGGCTGCAAAGGACTTAACGATCAACCATCTCGTGGGAACTTCTGATCAGAACACTGACGTGAAAACGAATACTTTTTATGCGCTCAAAATCTTTGAGGCACACTTAACGAGCCCCAGCGAGATAACGTATTGTTCGAAGTTCAACCAAACAATTAACGATGCACAAACCCGTCTTGCCGTAACAGTTCAATTTCAGCAGGATGTTGGACCGCAAGGTTCAAATCCGTGTCATTCAAGTAACGAGCCGTCAAAGTTGTGTTCGTTCGGCTCAGTAAATGAAACGGATGGTTTACTGCTATACGGCTCGGGTTCATCTTCTTCGACGTATGAAATTTCTACCCAAGATGCCGTTCCAAATCTTGTGCCGCCTCACAGACGAAAAGTATTGGCGAGAATTCAAAGGAACGATGGGTGGGCAGTCACGTCTCTTCCAATTCAGAGAGAATTGGTAACAATTGCGACAAAAATCCGCGGCGGAGGCGGTAACCCAGAAGATCGATATATCTCAGACACTAAGTTTTACGCCACAGCGCCCATCAAGGGTTTAGTGTACACAGTAGTGCACGATCCGCCCGGTGGTAATTCATTCTCTTCTCTTTCAAAAGGAACAAAAATAGATTTGGAATTAGGTTTGGTCACCACTCGGGCGGCTGAGAAATCGAGCGAATGGAATTTTAATGCTGGAGTCGAGGCTGAATTTGAAATGGGAGCTGGAATTTCGGCAGGTTCTAGCTATGTAAATGGCGAAGTTGAATTTGATACAAATGCCGCTACGCTTGAGGCAGGAGGTCATGGTGGATACGCCGTTGAAGGTCCATCTGTGACGATCAGTGCCGAAACCGATAATGGGTGGGACTTTCACATGACTTTGGATAGAAATTTGGAATCCTCACAAGATCCAGGACTTCCCGGACGTCCAGGAGATGTCATTTTAGGTGGAGGATTCGAAATCGTGTACGTAAGATCTGATAAAGTCGATCTGAGAGCTAACGCAGATCATAGCACAGAATGTTTGCAAGTGATTGAAATCATCGAGTGGTATCCGCGAAAACCTACGACGTACGTCATGGCGGTATTCTCGATTGAGTATAAAATTTTACCAGAACTGAAAGATTTGATTTCAGTTACAGAGAATTTAACATCTATTATAAAAGATACCGATAAAGCTATGGATGGTAAAGATGATGCGTACATCAGAGCCGCGTGGAAATTACGTCTTCAGAATGCGCTAGATGACTGGAAACGAACGCTTGAATGGTCCTCCCCAGATTTTACTCCAGAAGGATTCAATGCTTTGTCGAAAGAAGATAAAGAAACGACAGCAACGGAGATTCAAACAAGATTCGATGAAATGAGCTCGCCGTTCAATTCAGACGAATCAGTGTACGGTAAGATTTCAAAACCTCTTATCGATGCTGCCTTCGGAGCGTACACCCAAGAGGAGGATAGTAGTTATGCTGCGAAAAAGGATTGGGATGAGTTGAGCGAAGTGTGGGATTCAATTCCGTCTGATAACGCGCCTCTTCACGGAATTCCTAAAGTGAGAAGAACGGATGCCTTCAAAAATGATGGAGGTCAAGAAGCCAACGCAAAAGCAGCTAGCATCGGAGCGGGCGTCGGGACGTATTTGATGCCCGGCGTCGGAACTTTGGTTGGTGCAATCGCTGGAGGCGTGATCGATCGTATGGCAAACCCAAATCCAGAGGCATACTTGGATGATACTGAGAAAATCATCGTCGAAGGTTCAGGCGAAGAGTCACACGACCCTGATGGACGGTGGTTCCCGACAAAGAGCGATAAGTGGTTGAGTTCGTACCAACCCGGTGCAACCGACGATGACGGTCGAAATCTTTTTAACTCCAACGAAGATGACACCAACGACGGTTTCTGGAGTCGTGGCATGAGCACTTACGCTAAGGAAGAAATGAACAATACTTTTAAGATCCCGTCCAGTATGGATGAATTGTTCGAGGACAAGAAAGTTTCCTCAATGGTTGATGCATCCGTTTTTGGTAGTGAAGCTCAATTTGGGTTCACTGGTAGCCATAACTCTGATCCTACGATTTCGAGAGGTGAAAAGCAAGACGTGTATCTCTCATTCTCTGGTGGTGGCCATAACCTCGAGTTTTCTTCTTCCATCGAGAGTAACATCGACAGTTATGGCTATTCGTGGTCTATGGAAGCCGAAGGAAGCGTATCTGCTTCCGGAGATTTTAGCGTTGCTTTATCAGTGTTCGAAGCAGAAGCGGAGCTTGTAGACACTTACGGAAAAAGTGTCGGGCAAGAGAAAGCTATGGCCTTTGCAAAATACGGTGAAATGGAAGTTACAGATACTCTCGGTGACGGCGATCCTTATGATAAATTCGTGGTTCATGTTTCTAGTGACAAACGGTTTGGAACCCCGGTCTTCAAAACCATCGGCGGTGCATCGAAATGTCCGGGAGAGCCCAATACGATGTGGAGAGAAGGTGGCCTCATCATCGAAACGGAGTGGAGTGCCGGTGCAAACAATGATTTCATTCCTCCTAATCACAGAGCTTTGTTTGATCTCGTGATCACCAACGAATCGCCGTACAGAGAGGGGCACATCTATGGATTGCTGCTTACCTCGGGAGCACAGTACACCGGCGACTTTGGCGGAAACATGATGGATTTGTCGTTCACCATCAACGGCGCGGACTCTCTGGCTCCATTCCACAGTTTGGTACCGTTACACGACGTGCCTTCGGTTGACTCCAACGGAGATTTGAAGTATACTCGTTTGTCCTTGAATGTCATGAAGGGACAATTTGCTCAGAAGTATTTCTCTATTGGCGTCCAATTAGTGTCCGAGTGTGAGTGGGAAATGTCGAGAGACTGGTTATACAGATCACCTATTTCTTCCACGGCGTTCCTCGGCAATTTTACATGGGAGCGCGAGTGTCCGAAAGTTAACTGGGGTTTGACCACGTACAACAATTACTTGAACACTGTGGTATCCAAAGAATCGTCGCCGTACATCAATATTACCCTTATGAATCCAGATCCTATGAACCTGTGGTCGAAAGATATCGGTAACAATAACGGTGCGACGGATCATTTGGTTCATCCAAACGTTGAATTCGTTCGAGTTCAGTGGAGATCTCTCGGTGTTGGTGAGTGGGTTAATTCCTGGGATATGGTTGGAACAGACTCTAATATTTGGAAGCGCGATGTGGAAGACGCTGATGCGCAGTGCAATTCGGCGCGCGGCGAAGGATGCGAATTCAAATGGAATCTTGAACGTCAATACTTCTTGAATGGTTTGAAGGATGGAGCATACGAAGTTCGAGCAAAAGTGTTTTGCTCAGGTTATGACTCATTTGCGACCACAGAAGTGAAAGGCTCCGTGACGGAAGAAAATTTGAACGTCAATGTTGATGTGAGCAAACCTGAACCTATTGATTGGCGCCAGCGCCACAATCGCTTCACAATCGATTACTCTGAGCCAATTGTTTGCCCTCAGCTCCAAGCCGATCACATGGCGTACGCGATAAAGCGTGTCAAGACATGTGCAGGAACAAATATAAATTCCGGAGATGTCGATAAGGACGACGTGTACTTTCATTACAAATTTGCGTGCGTAAACGAAAATTCTCTCATGATTTCGTTTCCTTCTGACGCGACTGAGGGTACTTATGAAATCACGGTCAACGCAGATATGCTTGGAAGTAAATTAGTTGACGCTGGAGATAATGCAGCTGCGAAGGAGACGTTTTCGACAACGATTGGATGTGCCACTACTACTAGTGCCCAAACGGCACTCGGATCTTCTTCTTCTCCAACTACTGCTGCTACTTCGTCAACGTCGTGGTCGCAGTCGTTCTGGATAAATACTGACTCATCAGGAAACGCCTATTTGAAACTGTATAGTTTATTTGCCACGGGCACGGCATTCTTCGCTCTCTTCGCACTCAGACGTCGCGAACGTCGCCAGTTTTTAAATGAAGGCAATTATTTTTCTCTTTTCCAAGGAGGCGAGCGTCAACAGCAAATGGAAGGCACTGAAACATCATACTTGATGGTAGGAAATGAGGCTCCGACAAAGGAGGAAAATCTCCCCTCCCCGAGCGGCGTCGACGGAAAATATATCGTAGGGAAGCAAAAAAGTTATGGATCTGTGATTTAGAACGTCATCTTTACGCTTTGTACATTTAAAGTCAATTAAAGTCATTAAAACCCTTCTTCTTCTTCTTCTTCTTCTTCTTCTTCCACTTTTCTTTGTGATTTCTGAAATTCGACCTTTCAGTGGTCTACCAAACCCTAAACCTTTCAGTGGTCGACATAATCTTCAAACATCATCATAAGATACGCATAAGAAGATTCAAGAGAAACGTAACGAAAAGAAGACGAAACGCGAAACGCTTCTTTCACGGTCTTCTTTTTTCAATAAAGTCTTCGCGCGCGCGCGAGAGAGAGAGAGAGAGAGAGAGAGAGAGAATTAAGCTCCCGAGGTGTCGAAAATGAGGCAGATCGTGAGTCTCGTCCCGGTGATGATGATGATGGTATCCACGATCGTCTCAATATCAGGTCCCGCCACCGTCGCAGGGCTCACCTGCCCGTCTGAATCCGGGTGCAACCGGCCGATGTTTAAACACTCGACTTTGACTATCGCGCCGTATGCCGCCGTCGGGAGCAACGAAATCACCTATCAAGAAAGCAAAAACTTTCCCTCGAATTTGAAGCAATCGGTCGAAACCGGCATCGATATGGCGCAAAAACTACTCGGGAAAGTGAGCGGCGTGAGCGTGTTTTTGTACGAGTCGCAAAATTCTACCGCGCAAGACGCGTCGGCGTATACGGATATTGATTCGGAGTGGTGCGAAGCCACGCGCTCGGTGCTCGGTGATTACGGTTGCGACGAGTCGCAAAGGAACAGAGAGAAGGCGATGGCGGGGACGAACAACGTGTACGCGTCGCACCGAGACGCGTGTCAATCAGACTGTGGGAAAGGTGCGGTAGGTGCGGTGCCAATGGTGATCACTAGTGGATTGAAAGATGATGGTTCGTATTACGACGACGTCGAGAACCAAATGACTACTTTTGCGATACACGAGTACACGCACGCGTTTCAAATGCACTGGGGCAAGCACATTCCGACCTGGTTGATGGAAGGTGGCGCGGTTTTTTTGGAAGCTGTTTTCTCGAACGATAATTCGAGAGCTTCGAGAGACCAAACGTTTTCCGAGTATTTCAAATCGCACATATTGCCGACAGTTCGTGATATATATTCCGACCAAACGAACTTCGCCAACTGGTTGACGAAGTTCGGCTCAGATAGAAAGTGCGGCGACTCCGATACGCACCCGCCTCCAAACGTAATGCCAAACGAAGGCGTTGGAGCTGCTGGTTATTACCAAGTCGGCGCGCTAGCCGTCGCGTTTGCTACTAACAAAGCGAACGCGAACTACACGGCGAACGGTGGTCGCACTTTCATCGATTTCTGGACAAGCACGGTTGCGGGGAAAGGATTTTGGCACAGCATCGACGTTGTCGACAACGACTATGTTTTCGACGACATGGTGCACTGGCCGAGCGACGTCCCTGAAGGAAAAGGTTGGAAGAAAGCTCTGTGCGACTTCACCGGCTACGCAACCGTCGAAGCGTTTTACGCCGACTTTGAAGAGTTCGTCGCGCCAAACGGCGCGGTGAAATCCGTGGATGACTTGGCCGCTATCCTCGAAAGCGACGACAGCGTCGACTCCTTACGATCCGAGTTTATAAACGCAGCAGCGACGACGTCGCCCAACGCGTGCGAAGCGGGACTCTTGAGCGTGGGTAGCGCCGCTACTTTTCTTCCTCTGAATACCGTCTTCTCTTTACTTCTTTTATTCCTCGGAGGTTTCCTCGTTTTTTGAGAGGTAGAGAGAGAGAGAGAGAGAGAGAGAGATTATCTATTAATGACCAGTTCATGTGCATGTACGTTAAAATAGCGCACGTCATTTTCGCGAAGCAAAGAAGAAGAGTTTGGTGATGAACGCTCGCACTTGCACATTTTTTGTTTAGAACTATGATTTTAAAATGCTATCGAATATATATATAACTATTACGTGGCTCTCTTGGCGACGTTTCGCATCCCGGCACCGACGCAACTCAAGAACACGGTCCCACTTTCCGGTTCCGGCTGGATGTTAAACGTGACCCCGAAAAACGCGCGGATGGTGCGCAAGCACTGAATACTTCTCGGCGTGAGTTGGCCTAAACGCACGCGGCATATTTGGTCTGGAGAGCACGCTAATAAGGTTAAAACTAAAGCTTGGTGGGAAGAGTCGCAGACGCCGCCGCGTTGGATTTCGGAAACGAGCGCTTCGGCGCATTCGCGACCGTAATCTTCCGGCGTTTTTTGCGAGTGATCTTCTTCGTCGGCGTTTTCTTCGTCCTCTCTTCTTTCTTCGTGGTCTTTAGTATTCTTACCGCCCCGATGATCCAACAACAACCGCCCTTCGTCTTCTTCCTTCTCTCGCTTCTTTCTGGTGCTCGCGCTCGAACAATCGCTCCCTAAAACGCACCCTTCCGTCGTCTCCGCGACTAACGATATCCCATACGCCGGCGAGTTCCCTCCTTCCTTCCCGTTGTGATGGTCGGTGAAAATATACACGTCCGGTAAAAAATTATTCAAAACGCCTCGGGCGCCATCGACTAATCTATTCGCCATTTGCGGTGGAATCCTCGCCGTAAAGGCGACGCCTCTGACTCGTTTAACCAACCCTTCGGTAACCCAATCGATTCCCCCGGGTAACTCTTTCGCGATTGGAAACGACAACTTCACCTCGCCGCCGCCGTCCGGCGGACACCCTCTCTTGGCGACGTGCAAACTCAACCCGTCGTCGCATCCGAACCGTTTCTTCAACATCGGCAACGTCACCGTCCGGAACGTATCCACGCTCACCTCCTCGTCGTCGTTGGTCAAACCAAACAAGGTTATTTCCATCGGTTTCTTCCCGAAAATCCCAATCGCGCACAACGCCTCTAAATAGTACCCCAAACCTCTCCCCAGGCCGCAATCGTGCGTCAATCGTTTCCCGCCGACGATAACCCCTGGTTTGTACTTCAAACTCGTCCCGGATTCGTTTATGATGATTTCTGACCCGTTCGTTATTTTGTCTAAAAGGCGTAAAAATGAAGCCTCGTACGTGCGCAGACCCGGGTTCGACGTTCCGCGCGCGCGAATGTCGTCGATGCGAACGGCGCGACTCGTCAACGTCGCGCACACCAAACGGTGGCGAAGGTTTCGGCTGCCGGTGAAACGCACGTAGTCCGTTTTACCGGTAGCGTTGAGAGGCATTGCGTAACTCTTTTTGCGTATTAGTGGTAGTCACAGTAGCGGAAGAAGAAGAAGAAGAAGAAGAAGGAGAGAAGAATACGAGCGAAGCGCGGAGGAGAAGAATGAAGACTTGACGGCGGCTTTACGAGAGGAAGAAAGAGCGAAGGGTAGATGCGACATGGATGACGATTGAAACGGTTTTAATAACAACAACAACAACACTCTTCTTCTCTGTTATATAAATTAATCATCAGTCGTTCCAAACGCTCTGTCTCCGGCATCCCCTAACCCGGGCACGATGAACCCTTCCTCGGTGACGTTCTCGTCGATCATCGCGGCGTACACGACCAATCCGGGAAAGGTTTCGCTCAACTTTGTCAGCGCCGGCGGCGCGGCGACGCAACACATCACTCGCACGTTCTTCACTTCCGCGCCTTTATCCAGAACGTCTCGAACGGCTCTGACTATTGTCCCTCCAGTCGCTAACATCGGATCCGAAATCAAAACCTTATCTTCCTTCGAGAACCCGGCTTTCGGTAACTTGTCCAAATACTTCGTCGCCTCCAACGTTTTCTCGTCCCGCGCGTACCCGAGATGGTACGTTTTCGTCGTCGGTAAAACCTCGTGCGCTTTCTCCACCAAAGTCAACCCGGCTCTTAATATTGGCACGATCGATATCGGTTTCGTCGGGTCTACCACTTCCACGTTCGCCACCGCGAGCGGGCCTTGCACTTGCGCCTCGTACGTCTCCAACCAGTCTCGGCTGAGTTCGTAGAGTAAAATTTTCCCAATCTCTGCCATGGCGGATCGAAAAAGAGCGGACGGAGACGCCGCGTTTCTCGCGACCGCGAGCCAGTGCTTTAACAACGGGTGTGGGGGGACGTATATGAGCATCTGGTTCGGGTTTTGTTTCGGAGATGATGATGATGATGATGATGCTTTTGTTCTCACTCCCGTTCTCGTTTCTCCTCTCATTGGATGATGATGTTGACGAATACGATGTCGTCGCGTTCTGTTCTCAAAACATCGATCGCTTTTGCTCGAAGAAGAACACGAACATCTTCTTTTTGCTAATGCTACTGCTACTCTCGTCGATGATGATGGTGTTGTTGTTGTCATTGTTGTTGTTCTCGCAAACGACATCTTGATGCGCTCAAAAGTGGATAAAATGGAAAAACTTCTCTCCATAAATACTTTTTGCATCGCCGCCGGGTTTCGAGTTTGTTTTATTTACACGCAACACATACGCATTATCATCAAAACCAACGTAGTGTATCGTGAGTAGTAGTATCTTTGTTTTGCGATGATGACGACGACGATGAGCATGAATATCGCGATGTGCAGCAGTTCTTTTCCGTCCAAGGTCTCGTCGAGGAGAAGGAAACCAATTGGTTTCGGATATCGTCATCGCGCGGGTTTGATGAAAGCCTTTACGACGAACGCCTCTTCAACCGATACTACTAATAATACTATTGTTGAAGAAAATTCAGTCACCTTGGTCCTCCTCGCCGGCGGCGTCGGGAAACGAATGGGCGCGAACATGCCGAAACAATACTTACCTTTACTCGATGTCCCTATAGCGGTGTACTCGTTGAGAAAATTCGCCACCATGGCGGAAATCGGAGAAATCGTAGTCGTGTGTAACGAAGAGTACGACGACGTGTTTACTTCTGAGAAGATTTCGAAACCGCTCGTGATTGCACGACCAGGCGCGGAAAGGCAAGATTCAGTGTATAACGGGATAAGCAAAGCGAGAAAAGAGACAAAGTTGTTAGCCATACACGATAGCGCGAGGCCGTTGACGGATTTGGAGGACGCGAGGAGATGTTTCGAGGACGGCGCGAAGTTTGGCGCGGCGGTGTTGGCGGTGAAGTGTAAAGCGACAATTAAGCAAGCGAATAAAGATGGGAGCATTGATAAGACGTTGGACAGGAGTTTGTTGTGGGAGATGCAAACGCCGCAGGTTATAGAACCGAATTTGTTGAAGGAGGGGTTTCAGTACGTGAAGGAGAACGGGTTGGAGGTAACGGACGACGTTTCGGTCGTCGAACATTTGGGGAAGAGAGTGCAAATTACGGAGGGGAGTTATTATAACATCAAAGTGACGACGCCGGAGGATATGTTCATCGCGGAGAGGCTGTTGAACGAAGAGCCAAAGCTTAGATGCGTGTAATAATATGTGCTTTTTTATCATTATTATGTGATGAGACTTGTTTGTTTTTCCAACTTTGTTCAACTCGTATATGTACAGCCCGCGAGAGTCGCCTAAGTTGGTTGTTGATGTTGGTATTGTTGCCGTTGTTTTTACACGACGCGAGAAACGGTCGACGTTTGCGTCGCTGCCTGCTTCGCGTTCGTCGTCGGCGGCGGCGGGAATTCTCGAAACGTTTTATACTCCGTATCAAAATATAAAGGTTGTTCGAAGCGATCGTGAAGTTTCTCCCAACGTCCGCGCTCCTCGTCACTGTCAAAATTACGCTCAAGCTCTCTTTCGGTGTTGGGAGAGCTCTCGTTAAAAACGCCTCCGCAGCACGTGTCGAGCACGAAAACGACGAGCACGAACATGGTGAAAACAAGATACAGCGCTTTCAAAATTTCGCGCCGAACAACAGACTCAATGTGAGGACGAATATCGTTCGGTATAACGTACGTAACGTGCGTTTCTGTGGACTTGAAAAAAGTCGGAAACGACGCCCACTTTTCGTGCTCGTCGGCCTCTTTCCCTCGCAACAGCGGAAGAGGAGGATATTCGATGGGGGTAGAATCCTGGTCTTCATCCATCACGCCGGCGACTTCCCAATACGTCGGATGGAACTCGTCCTCGTCTTCGTACTCACCGTTGTATTCTTCTTCTTCTTCTTCTTCTTCTTCTGTTTCTTCGCCTTCTTCCCCGAGCCATTCGTACCCGTCGACGCCTTCTTCCGTCTTCTCGAAACCTCGAACTTCTTCATCTTCTTCTTCAAACGTGCCATCATCACCGTTATCTGTCAACCAATCAAAACCTAATTCGTCGTAATCAAAACTTTCGTCGTCGTCGCCCACGACCTCGTTCCTCGTCTCCCACGACGACGAACCGAGCGGTAGGTTTGATGAGATCGATGACTTCACAGGCGAAGAAGAGGGAAAAGGGTTCGTTGACAAGACAGCTTCCAATAACAGTTGCTGCTGCTGCTGGTCGTCATCTTCGGCACCGACGACCCCGAGAGATACCGCGGCAAGAGAAATTAAAAGACACGCGAGGAAAAGAAGCGCCCCGTTGTTCTTGTTGTTTCGGAGAGGACGTCGCATCGAGGAGGAGGAGGAGGACATCATCGTCGTCTCTCGAGTAGTATTTTTTAATTGGTTTTTAGATACAAAATGCCGTTTCAGGCGTTTTTTTTCTTAATTTTTAAAAAACGCTCAATTTTCTAATTGAGAAAAAAAAAGTCAAATTTCCTACTCTGCCAAAAGAAAGTCGTGTGTTGTTGCTGCGTGTCTGTGATCACATCATCATCAAAAAGGACGACGATGATGGAAAACATCGACGCGATCGATCGTTTGGAAAAGCACAACAGGACGTACGTCCCCGGCGCGAGCGAAGAGAACAACAACAAGTTTCTAGGGCCGGACGAAATCGATCTTCTCGTGGACGCGCACAGGATCGAGAGAGAAGAGAAGGAGATGCGAATTCGGCGAAACAAAATACGCGAAATTGTGCGTTCGCAAGTTTGCGTCGAGTAAAGAAGGCGTCGCGTACGCGAAGTGGTGCGGAGTACCGATGACAACAAGAACGTTCGCGAGCATCGCTCGTGTTGGAAACGTGGAGGCGTTAGGTTTTGCGCTTGACGCGGGTTGGCCGCACGACGCAAAGGCGGCGACGGCGTGCGCGAGAGGAAACCACTTCGAAACGTTGAGATGGATGCGAGCGAACGGATTGAAGTGGGATAAGAAAAAAGTGCTCGTTGTTGCGATGGAAAACAGAAACGTCGACATGGCCGAATGGATTATGATGCAAGAAGAAGAAGAAGAAGTCGATGACTGATCAGACGCTGCGCTTGCTAAAAGTATTTACGCTACTTACTCGTCTCCTCCGGCTTTCTTCGCCGCTCGCGCCGCTCTCTTCGCTTCCAAAGCCGCTTTCTTCTCTTCTTTTGATAACTTTCTCGCAAACATCGTATCGACGACTGGTTCCTCTTTCTTACCGCCGCCGTTAGTATCGTCGTCGTTTCCAGCTAACCCGTCGCTCCTCGGTCTCGATTTCGGCACTTTATCCCCTGCTTTCCACCATAAAGGTTTCGTCTCATCCGACGGTAAAATAGCCGCTAAGCCGTGACTTCCGCTCTTCCAATTCAACAGCGGCGCGTCTAAAACCATCCCAGAACTCATTTCGCCACCAACCAGTTGCTTTTTAATCACCGTCCCATCTTTCAACGTCGCCCCTACTCTCGCTATCGCTATCAACAATCCTATTTCCGAGACGTTTTTCGCGTTCGTCACGATGGACACAACGTTGTTCTCGTCGTCTTCACTCCCTTTTCCTCCTCCTCCTGCATCGACTCTGATCACTTTTAAATTGTCTTTGTTCGGGACTTGTGTAATCTCGAGAACTTTCCCCACCACGAATTGGGAGAGGTACTTTTCGTTTTCGTCCTCCTCGTCATCGGACATTCTTTCTTTTGCTGCTCAACTATCCAAGCTGCTCACTCGCGGTGACAAGAATACGTACACAATCCTTTTCAGTCCCGATGAGAGTCACGCCAGACTCGGTATCTTTTGTGTCTTTTTGTGTTGTTTTTTCTCCGTTTTTTCTCCATTTCGAATTGGACAAAACGACGTTAAAAGAGGAAAACAAGAAGAAGAACAACAACAACGGACGCGTTAAAGATACAGAGATTCCAGGAGGAGGAACTTTCATCGTCTTCAATCTTTCACCAGCGAATCAAAAGCGTGCGATTCAATTCGAACGACAACTTTGCGCGCAGCAAAAACAACAACAATACGCATTAAGAAGGAGACGAGATGAGGAGTAAAGGAGACGAGAGATGAATAATGATGTTGTGCAACCGCCGGGGTTGTTGCAAGAATCATCGAACGCGATGACGATGGGAGAGGGTGCGGTTGAATCCATCTCCGGGCGGCGGCGGCGGTCTTCGTCTTCTTCTTCTTCAATTTTAAGCAACGAATTGGTGGCGAGGATGATGCCGCCTGCTGCTCTGAATGCGACGAAGAACAGAAATATCGCCAACGTGGCGCTGCGCGTGGAACAATCCTCGACCGCGGTTGGCGTTTCGAGTTCTTCTGTGAATACATTATTGGCGTCCGTAGCTGGAGAGAAAGTTTTTCCGAGCGAAGGTGGGATACAAGGGCGCGCGTATGACGTGGCGTGCGAGGCGTTGGCGTTTACGGCGTTTACGGAAGACGGCGATAACGACAACGAGGTGGAGCGCGCCATGAGAAAGATGAAGCAATTGCGGATGGCGTGTAATGGGACCGGTGAGGAGACGGTTGAGTGGAAGAAACACGAAAGGTGCTCACGATTGGCGATGAACCGGTGCGTGGAGTGGATGAGGAAAGAATACGCGGGCGAGGAAGAGAGGAAAGTCGTGCGATTAGGTGTTCGTGCGGTGACGGTGCTCGCCAAGTATGCAGACGCAGGCGAGTATTCCAAGTTTAAGTTTAATGGCGTCGAGTATAATAAAAATAGTATGAGTAGTAGGGGTGGTGGTGGCGGTATAGGGAGCAACAACGGAGCTGGTGAAAACCCGAAAAAGTTAAAAGGCCTTTCCAGGATGGTTTCGAAAGCAGCTTTGAAAGCTGGCTTGCGCAAATCAAAGAAGGAACGACAACAACAGCAGAACCACGACGTAGCGAGCGATAATGATGACGGGGATTCAAATAACGAGGGAGAAGAAATGGCAGCATCGGAGGATAAGAAGACAACGAAGCAGAGAGGCGATAAGGTTGGAACTTCCGAGGATACTACCGCGAGTGAAAAGAAGCTCGTCAAAGTGACGATGACGCTGTATGACGAAAGCAATGCAAAGATATTAATGTTTGTTTCAACAAAAGCGACGCCGCTGACATATCCACACTCCTCCTTTGATTCGCAAGATGGAATGAAGGAAGCGATATTTAATGCAGTGACGCCGTCTTTCGTCGCGAATAGAATGCATTCGATCGAAATTGCGGTGGTTGACGTCACTGCTGCGGGTAACGAGGTGTCTGCAAACGAGGCATTGATTTCTACTGAGGATAGAGAGGAGAGGGATGAGCTCGGGAGGAGCGTATTCGATTCAGATCGATTTCCGCCTTCTTTCACAGTTCCTAATTCTTCTGGTGGTGGTGGATTGACAGAAACAAATATGGTGAAAGCATCCATCATTCCAAGGCGCAACTATCCTATACTTGGTCGCGTGTTCCTTCCAATCGGCTCCATCGGCGATACGTCGTTGAAGAGTGTATCTCGTGATCTTACCTTAGCCTTAGAGTCAATCAGTGACACGCTAGCGACGACTTCGATTGGAACCGTCGATGCGAGCGTAGACTCGTTCGTATCCTACGAGAAGAAGAAGAAAAGGAAAAACGGCAACAATTCCATCGCATTCTCGAAAAAAGGGCTGCTCACGCTGATACCGGCGAATGGTGACTTGGACATTTTACAGTACGCGAAAATTGGCATAGCGACGATGCGATTTTTTGCGCTTTGTGGTCGCGGTGAAAGCTATCGCGCGTTCGTTGGCGAGGTTTTACGAGATATAGCTCGCACGCACTGTAAAAAGAAGGATGTTGTGCCGCGTTCTGGAGTAGCCGTGTGCGAGGCGTTCGCACTGTTCGAAAAGTGGCGTCCGGAAAAGCTTCTGTACCATGATAGTGATAATGAAAGGAAAGGTGCAGCCGAATATGTAGAAGATATCAATATTAAAATAGCAGAAGCTTTTAGGGACGCGTTGGCGAACGTCGCTGCGGCGATTGTAGCGGAGAGGCACGGCGAATTGGAAAAAGTGTATTTTACAAAACTAGCCAAGGAAACTCGCGATATGTGCGTTCGAACTCTCGAAATGTGTGGATTCGACAATATGTATTACGACGAAGATGTAGAGGATGATGATGGCGTTTCGCAAAGTGTCAAAATAGAGAACGTCCAGAATGATATGGAATCAAATGCGCGGGAGAAGAAAACGATGTTGATCGTGGAGATGTTGGCGATTGTTTCTGAACCTTTGGGAGGAATTTCTAAGAATACTTTTCTTTCCTTGAGACTTTCGAAGATCGCACGTCAATGCGGAATAAATCTATTCCGTAACCGCTTCAATGCGAACATTTCTGACGCTATCGGTCGCGTCACGCTCTCTGGAACTTTGAAATTGATTGTGAGCTTAATAGAACACTCAAAAAGTGACGCCAGAAAGTTACGCGGACGGTTTCCGAGCGAGGCGAATGCGGTATTCTTTGCATTTGAAGCAAGCTTATCGCGTGCGCTGAATTTAGCCGCGGGTGCTCTGAATGCATGTGGCGAAAAAGGACTGAATCCAAAGTATGAAGACGAGGTTGTAAAGTCGATCGATACGGAACTCTTTCTGTTAGCGAATGCGTACGAAGAAGAGATTCCT
>Ga0114997_10002161_pt1 | contig 16007 bp, 17 predicted proteins | sample ArcticOcean_MG_C_2_FD_87045 | JGI IMG/M metagenome (GOLD analysis project Ga0114997, IMG submission 87045) | Marine microbial communities from western Arctic Ocean - ArcticOcean_MG_CB4_136 | ecosystem: Environmental > Aquatic > Marine > Oceanic | place: Arctic Ocean: Canada Basin | collected... | reverse complement strand
TCCCCCACTGGGCGACCACTATTTATCATCAAATGGGAATCAATGCAGATAAAAAATTAATGGCCCCCGGCGATAGACCTATTGGAATTATTGACGACAGTGAAATTATAAAGGATATTATAGCATGATAAACAGAAGACATTTTTTAGAACATGCTGGCGGTCTAGCATCTTTGTCGGCAGCTTCGTTGTCGTTTGGTCAAAATATTGTTGAAAATAGTTCGGAACTTCGTAAAAACGAAAAGGCCGCGATCCTTATATGGTTAGGTGGCGGTCCTCCAACTATTGATATGTGGGATGTGAAGTCTGGATCTCCTACTGGTGGTCCCACCCGGCCAGCTAGTACGGCGGGAGATTTCCAGATTAACGAACTGATGCCAAAACTTGGACAGCTTGGAAACGATTTTTCAATCATCAGAACTATGACCACTAGAGAAGCAGATCACTCTCGCGGCTCATACTATATGCACACAGGGTTTAAACCAAATCCAAATATGACTCATCCATCTATGGGTTCTGTCATTTCTTATGAATTATCAAGAAGTAGAGACTACTTAGAAATTCCACCTTTCTTTTCTATAAATACCGGAAGTTTAGGCGGTGGATTTTTAGGTGCTGCTTGGAACCCGTTTGTGATAAACTCTAATGGTACAGTTAGGAATCTTGGCGACAGTATTGAGAGAGAGAGGATGAGCGCTTTAGCGGCCATTGAACAGAATTTTGTAAAAAAGACAAACGATCAAATGGCAAAAGATCACTTAAACATGCTCAAGAAAACCTTCCTTCTAAACACAAGCCCTCAAATGAAAGCCTTGAAGCCCACAGGCGAGCCTCAAGGGGTTATAGACGCATACGGAGAAACAGGGTTTGGTAAAGGTGCTTTAATGGCGAGGAGGCTTATTCAACAGGGCGTTCCTTTTGTTGAGCTTGGTTTTGGCGGTTGGGACTTACATCGAAACACCCATGAAACATTATCAACCAAGCTTCCAGAATTAGATACAGTCGTATCAACACTAATTAAAGATTTAAAGCGTTTAGATATGTGGGACAATGTAGCCATAGTGATGATGGGTGAATTTGGCAGAACACCTAGAATTAATGAAAATGCTGGCAGGGATCACTGGGCTAGGGTTTGGTCTGCGTTTGTTTCTGGGGGGCTAATAAAAGGAGGTCAGGCGATAGGTTCCACAACCCTAGACGGAACAAAGGTGGAAGATGGCGAACCTTATTCAGCCGAAGACGTAATGGCAACAGTGTGTTCGTCTTTAGGCATTAGTACAGAGATAAGTTATACTGCTAAAAATGGCCGTCCTATAAAAATAGCAAACAACGGTAAAATTATTAAAGAACTACTCTAGGGAATATATCATGAAAAAATTAATCACATTCATTAAACTTACTTATATGAGGATCTTTGCCGTCATGGTGGTTTTGTGTTTTTGTATCACGGATGGTACAACTTTTGCTCAACAGGGGAGCGGCAACTGGAATCATAACATTTCCGACTGGGATGAGCATGAAAAACCACAACCTAAAATATCTCGTTTTATACCTTACTCCAGTGGTTATTATAACTCAAGATCAAGAGTGGGATTTTACCCCCATATAACATGGATGCCACAAGGGGCAGCTATGAGAGTTGGACCCGTCACCGTGGGTCCATATCGTCGCTACGTTAGATTTGGTATTAACGCTGGGTTCTCTCAAGTGAAAGGATACAGCACTTACAACATAATAACTGGCAAATCCACACCATTTGTACCTTATAACGGAAGAAAATAATGCCGACTCCATCAAAAAGAAAATACGAAATATTGCTTGAAGCAAGTAATTCTATGAAAGAGAAGGAAGCGCAGAGTGAAGATGGGTTTGTAAAACACACGATGTACGACAAAAACGGCAAACCGCACGAAGCTAAAACAATAGAAGACCACTTACGGATGAAAAAAATGGGCTATACTCACACTAAAGCTTCATTCAAATACAAAGACCCAAAGACAGGACAGATATACGAATATGAACGCAGAGGAATCTATAAAAAGGATGGTAGAACTTTAATCCCTGAATAATATAATAAGGATATTATAATGATTACTGATGTGACGCCGACTAAAATTTACCGACTAAAAAACGAAGGTAAGGATAATCTCTCTAGTAAAAATTATAATATGATAGTAATAGAAGATTGCGACGGAGATATACAACACCTACTGCTTTCCGATCATAACATATTAAAATGTATAGATCGAGCCAAACAATGTTCAGATAGAATACCTAAGTATACATTGAGGTTATGCTGTGGGACAACCGGGTATTTCATATCTTTATTTCTATCTTTAGTCGTCGGGATAGCTACAGGATATTTTTTAGGATTTTAAATTGAACTTATCTAGATGTAAATGCGAAAAGGCGGGGTTCTGCCCCTTCTTTTGTCGTGAGATGGACGACAAAAATCACCAATGGTGTAAAAACACGACGGCAGAAAAAAGATCAGAATATTATTATAAGAATAAGCCAAAAAATATAATCAAAACAGACATGTCAAAGGTCTGTGTTGCTTCTCTGGGGCATTGTAAATCTCAATTTGAAACCATTGAAAAGAGAGATTATTTAATAAACATATATCTGCAAGATTTGGATTTAAAGAAATTTTCTAAGTTTCAAAATAATCAATACTCCGAAACAAGAGCTTATCTAGCGGACATCTTTGATTACGATAAGTTTGACTACGTTGGAGTCACGACGGCCTCTTGGAATATAAAATATTACTCTGAGAATAAAATTGACGAACTAGAAGACTGGATCGACCTAAGAGCATTAAACAAAAAGAATACTATCCTTTGCGCCACGACTTCTTCTACATTAACTTGGACGGAAGGAAAAAACTCAGTCATGGACTGGCTGGGAACTCCAAAAAAAGCTAAAGAAGAGGTAATAAGTTTTCATCAAAAACTTGGAATGGAAGTAAGCTCTAGAGAAGTGGCAAATCATAATCAAATCATATGTCATAAAGAGATATATAAAGGTATAGAAAATCATTTTAGAGAAAACATATTTGAATATTCAAAACTCTTTGACACGTTTAGGCTTTCTGATTTTTCTGAATTTTCAAGGAATAGACTGTTCGGATTTTTTTGTGAATTTTCTACTATGATGTTTCTTTCTAGTCAGAATATAGTTAGTAAGCCGAAGGAAAAATGTGATAATGAGCATTGGTTTCAAGCAAACAAGATAGGACAAAGAGACAAGGGTATCTATACATGAAAAAAGACTACTTAATAGTTGGCGCAGGAACTTTTGGTGCAACTTTTGCTAGAAAAATGACGGATGCAGGAAAAAGCTGTGTAGTTATAGACAGAAGAAACCATATCGCTGGCAACGCATATACGAAAGAAAAAAACGGAATACACGTCCACAAGTACGGCGCTCATATATTCCATACTAATAACAAGCCAGTCTGGGACTTTGTGAATCAATTTGCTGACTTTAATAGATATACGCACAAAGTAAAAGCAAATAATAAACACGAAATGTACTCGATGCCAATTAATTTAAACACATTGAATCAAATTTGGGGCGTCACATCTCCGCAAATGGCTAAAGAATTAATAGAAACAAAAAAGATAAAGATAGAAAAACCAAGAAACTTAGAAGAGTGGGCTTTATCTCAAGTCGGAGAGGAAATATATAACCTTCTAATAAAAGACTACACGGCCAAGCAGTGGGGCAGAGATCCTAAAGACCTTCCTGCGTCAATAATAAAAAGACTTCCAATAAGATTTAGTTATAATGATAATTATTTTTCTGATTCTTATCAGGGAATTCCAATTGGTGGCTATACCCAGCTATTCAAAAATATGCTAGACGGAATAGAAGTGCAGCTTGACACAGATTATATATTAAACAGAGATCTTTATAATAACCGATTCAAGAAAATTGTATATACTGGAGCCATAGATGAATTTTTCAGAAACTTTTACGGAAAATTAGAGTGGAGGTCTGTTAGTTTTGAGGAACGGGTTTTTAATACCGATGATTATCAGGGAACCTCCGTCGTCAACTACGCCCATAAGGATATTCCATTTACAAGAATCATAGAACACAAACATTTTGACAGCAAAACAGCAGACAGAGGGGTTACAATAATATCAAAAGAGTACTCAACAGAGTACTCCGAAGGAAAAGAAAAATATTATCCGATAAATGATAAAAAGAATAATAATCTTTTCAATAAATATATGAAATTCTACGAAAAAGATAAATACATATTTGGGGGTAGGCTGGCAGAGTATACTTACTATGATATGCATCAAGTTATTGCTTCCGCACTTAAAAAAGCACAAAAAGAACTGGAAAACAGTTGAAAATAGTAAATAACTTTGCTATAATATATTGAACACAAATTGAAAGGACGTTGATGACTTGGTTTCCACTCTGTAATTACACCCACTACTCTTTACTTAAAGGTTTTTCTAAACCTAAACAACTTGCTAAAAAATGCGCTGATAATAGTTTTCGAGCGTGTGGCATTGCTGACTACAAGACTATCTCTGGGGCTGTGTCTTTTTATCAAGCCTGTGTCGCTAACAATATTAAACCTATTATCGGGTGTTCATTTGATGGATTTACCTTATTCGCAAAAAATAAAGAGGGCTGGTTTGATCTCATTCAGATTGTTTCTTTGCTAGACAGTGACGACAACTATAGTAGCAGTGATGTGTCTAAAATCTGCAACAAGGGCAATTTGATTGTACTTGCAGAGTCTGGCGTTAAATCGCCAGTAAAAAAAGGATGGTACAAAAAGACTAGGTGTTTTCAGGATTTGCACTACGTAGAAAAGCAAGATGCTAATCTTCACCGTGTTCTTTTATGTTCAGAGATGAAGACCACCTTACCAAAGGTGAGAAAGAAATACCAGAAGGGTGAAGACTTTCCAAATAAAAAGTTCTTTGATTTTTCCCATTTTTTCGTTCCAGATAAAACTGGCGCAACGGAAGTTATGCTTGAAGATGCAGAAGGGTTGCAGAATCTTGACAAAATATATGATCAGTGTGAAAACTACAATATTCTCAGCAAACCGGTTCTTCCTAAGTTTGAAACTCCTAGCGGTCAGTCAGAAAAAGATTACTTGAGAACACTAGCGAGAAAAGGTTGGAAGAAATTACTAGCAGATAAAATCACAGACGAGGAAGGTAGGAAAAAATATGGAGACAGATTCAATAAAGAGTTTAAAGTTATTGAAGAAGCAGATCTGTTTGGTTACTTTCTTATTGTTCGTGATATTATTATCTATGCCGTAGATCAAGGTTGGATGGTAGGTCCGGGTCGCGGTTCCGCTGCGGGGTGTCTTATTTCATATTTGATTGAAATTACACAAATTGACCCGATTGAGTTTGACTTATTGTTTGAGCGCTTCTATAATAGTGGTAGAAACACCAAAGACAATGTATCGTTACCTGATATTGATATAGACATCCCCGGTAAAAAGCGTGACGAAATTATTTCCTACATCAAAGATAAGTATGGACGTGAGAACGTTAGTCAGATGGTCACATTTGGTAGGCTACAGGGTCGTAGTGCTATCAAAGAAATCTTGCGCGTCAACGAGGCGTGTGGTTTCAGTGTTATGAATGAGATTACTAAGTATATCCCAGATGAAGCGGCAATCTCTGACCAGCTAGCAGAGATGGATGAAGAGGACAGGTCTATCATCAGATGGGCGCTAGAAAACAACAGTGAAGAACTATATGATTATTGTCACATTAATGACAAGGGTCATTTTGAAGGAGACTACGCAGAGTATTTCGAGCAAGCAATCAAGATAGAAGGTACGCTCAAAACACAAGGTAAACACGCCGCTGGCGTTGTTATATCTGCAAACAAATTAGCAGAAGTTTGCCCAATGGTAAACTCTAAAAGTGGTAATGAAAAAATAGCAGGACTAGAGATGGCAGACCTAGAAGCACTCGGTCACGTTAAGTTCGACGTTCTCGCTATTAACTTATTAGATAAGCTTATGTATATTGACTACATTGTAGCCAATCCAGATTCCGTGAAAATGAAGGAAAATAATGTCGAATCGTGATATAATTGTTTTTGACTTTGAGACAGGTGGTAGAAATCCAGTAACATGTCAACCGACCCAGTTGGCGGCATTGGCTTTGGATGGAAGAAACTTTAGACTCAAGGGTGAGTTTAATAGTGAAATATGGGCAGAAACAGATGACGACAAGGCAATCAAGAAGGGCTTAGGCCCAATTGAGGAGGGCGCGCTTAAAGTAACGGGTATGACTAGAGAGCAGATATCTAAAGCACCTAAGCCAAAAGCGGTTTGGAAGAAGTTTTGCACTTTCGTAGACAAGTACAACTGGAAGGGGACATCGTTCTTTGCTCCTATTCCTGCTGGATATAACATTCTTGGATATGATATGATTATCATAGATAGACTTTGCAAAGAATACGGCCCCTTTGACGATCAGAGGCAAAAACAAAAGTTGTTCCATCAAATTTATAAAATCGACATGATGGACAATTATTATATGTGGACAGAGGGCGATCCTAGTGTAAAATCTAGAAGCATGGACGCAATCAGAGAAAGAACAGGAATGTCAACGGAGAATGCTCACGATGCGCTCCAAGACGTTAAGGATACGGCTAACCTTATGATTAAGTTCATGAAGACCCACAGGGCTGTTTACAGAAACTTGAAGCTTGATAAAGCTTTTGCGAACGGAAATACTTATGTTTGATATGTCAGACGCAGTAAGTCACTACAATGAAACCTTGAAAAACGGCGTAAAGCAATCTGATAAGCACATGGATGGATTCTTGGAACTACTAAGAAATGAATTTAGTCACATGGAAATAAAAGAGAAACACAAAGCTGTACTTAAAGGGGGTATATTGAATAAAAGATGGGACTTGCTAGCTAATAATAAAAAAAGAAGCTTTGCGTTTGAGTTTAAAAGTATACTTAGCTCAAGATTTGGAAGAAATTATAGCTCAAGAGTAGAAGAGGCTATTGGCGTAGGGTATGATGCTAAAGCAAAAAACAAAAAAGTCAAATTAGGATACCTTATAGTATTGGAAAACGATGATGATAAAGGACATAGATTCTATGATAAGATAAATAATTTTTGCAATTCTATTGTTTACGACTATAGAATTTATAATTCTGCCCTAGCGATAGAAATAAAGAATCATGAATGGAAGTATGTTTTTAATAATTACAATAATTTTGTTAACAGGTTTAATTACAGAAGTATTTTTGACTTATCGGGTATACTATGATTGATTATAATGACGAGAAAACGTGGGATCTTTTTAAAGAAGGTAGGACTAAGGGTGTCTTTCAGCTAGAGAGTAACCTTGGTCGTTCTTGGTCAAAAAAATTACAACCCACAAACATTGAAGAACTTGGGGCGCTTATTGCTCTCATTAGGCCGGGATCGCTAAAAGCTATAGCTGATGGTAAGTCTATGACTCAGCACTACGTTGACAGAAAAAGCGGTTTAGATGTTATTAAGTATCTACATGAATCACTTACGGATGTCTTGAAGTCAACCAAGGGTGTTCTTATTTATCAAGAGCAGTCTATGCGTATCGCCCAAGAACTTGCAGGTTTCAATCTAAAGGAAGCGGACGTGCTTCGTAAGGCGATTGGAAAGAAGAAGGCAGACCTTATGGCTAAAGTCAGAAAAGACTTCCTAGAAGGCTGTGAGAAACAGAAGATTGTAAACGTAGAGACTGCGGAGGAAATCTTTGGTTGGATTGAGAAGTCCTCTAGATACTCTTTCAATAAATCTCACGCCATCTGTTACGCAGACAACTCCTACAAGAGCGCTTGGTATAAGGCTAATCATACTAAAGAGTTCTTCTTGTCATACCTAACCTTTGCCAATGAAAAGCAAGACCCCCACCAAGAAATATACGAACTTGTATCAGAAGCAAAGTTATTTGATATAGAAGTAAAGATACCTAATATAAACCTATTTAATAAAACATTTGGAGTATATAAAAATAATGTATACTTTGGACTTAAAGATATTAAATCTCTAACCGGCGTCAATGGCGACAAAGTAGTGAAAGCTATATCGGATACATGTAAAGATATAAAAAAGAAACCAAAGCAACTTACTTGGTTGGATATTCTTGTCTATTTGTCACCAAAGATAAATGCTACGGCGTTTAAGGCATTGTGTTCCGTGGGCTTCTTCTCCACTAAGTCCACAAGAATAACAAGAAACAAAGCATTGTACGAATATCTTATATTTAGAAATCTTACAAAAGCAGAATTAAAGTGGTTGACCACTAACTATCCTGTCAAGAAGTGGGATAATCTCTATGACGCTTTTAAGGCGCTCGCTCCAACAAAGAAAGAGGGTGGCGGGACGAGTAAGGTTGATAGAAAGCAAATTATTGAGAATGAACTATTTTTCATAGAGAATCCCCCTTATGAACTATCTGATGATCCAGAGTGGATTGTAGAACAGGAAGAAAAGTTTCTAGGGTGTCCAATCTCACTCTCCAAAGTAGAGGCTTCTGATACATCTCACTCTAATACGACCTGTAAGGAGATATTAAACGGAAAACACGGTAAGGATATTTGTATTGTAGCGAATGTTAGTAGGTTACAGAAGTATAAATGCAAAAAAGGAAAGAGTAAAGGTAAAGATATGTGTTTTTTAACACTAGAAGACGAAACCTGCTCTATAGACAACGTGGTGGTGTTTCCAGAAACCACAGAAAAAAGTAAATATATACTAGATGAAGATCTAAACTTGCTTTTCTGCGGAGAAGTAGAAAAAAACGGATCTTTTATTATTAATAAAATACATGAAATATAATTGACTTTTATTGCTGTCTTAGCTATAATAAGTAACCCTGCTTTTTCAACTTGGCAAGAAACGTAACGCGCTGTAGTTAGCGTAAAAGTTGTATAACCATAAATCAGCGGACTGGTCGCCCTAAGCGGCCTTTATTTTGAAACAAGGAGAATTGATAAATATGAGAAAGAAAAGAATTCTGTTTTGCAGTGAAGCTACTTTCCTAAATACTGGGTATGCTACTTATACTCGCGAAATCTTAAACTACTTACACTCTACTGGAAAGTATGAAATTGCTGAGATGGCTTCTTATGGTCAGAAGAATGACCCAAGGGCTGCCAATATTCCTTGGAAGTATTACGGCGTAGCGCCAAATACAGATTGCGAACCAAAGTCATCAGAAGAAGAGATAAATAACTATAATTCAAATCCGACAAACCAGTTTGGTGGATGGGCTTTTGAACATGTATGTTTAGATTTCTTACCAGATTTTGTTTGTGATATTCGTGACTTTTGGATGCTTGACTTTGCAGAAAGATCTCCATTTAGATCTCTTTTTAAGTGGGTCATTATGCCTACCGTTGACGCAAGGCCGCAGGCACGACAATGGATTGCTACATACGCAGGAGCAGATGCCTGTTTAACATATTCAGATTGGGCAGGAGGCGTTCTTAAAGACCAGTCTGGTGGTAAAATTAATTATTTAGGTAGCGCACCCCCATCTGCACATCCCGCATATGCCCCTGTACCAGACAAAAAAGCCCACAAACTTTCTATGGGTATAGATCCAGAGTATAAGGTTATTGGGACCGTGATGCGGAACCAGAGGCGCAAGCTATATCCTGATTTATTTGAGGCATTCAAATTATTCTTAGACAGATCAGAAAATAAAAAGTTCTATCTATACTGTCATACATCATACCCGGATTTGGGTTGGGATATTCCAGAGTTATTAAATCAATACGAACTCTCCTCAAATGTTCTGTTTACATATATCTGCCCAGAGGCAAAAAAACCTTTTGTTTCTACATTTAAAGGAGCAATAGCTCAGTCTCCGTACACTGGGAAGTGGGGTTCAACATTATCCAACGTAAAGAATGGTTTAAGCTACGAAGATTTATCCAACGTAGTAAATTGTTTTGATTTATATACTCAATATGCTAATTGCGAGGGGTTTGGACTACCCCAAGTAGAAGCTGCGGCGTGTGGGGTTCCTGTCTGTGGAACTGATTATTCTGCTATGGAAAGTGTTTTAAGGAAGTTAGACGGATTCCCCATTACGCCTGCGGCTTTATATAAAGAGTTAGAGACTGGATGTTTACGCGCAGTGCCAGATAACGAAGCTGCTGCCAATCTGTTTCATAAATTCTTTAACATGTATGATGAAAAACAGAGAGAGCTAATTGGAGAAAAAACAAGACAAAATTTTAATAAACATTATCAGTGGCATTTAAGTGGTAATGTCTGGGAGAAGTATTTTGATGAAACAGAACCCATTACTTTTGAGCAAGGTTGGGGGTCTCAACCTAGAGTACATCAATCAGCAGAAAAACCCAAGGTGGAAAACACTGAGTCACACTCAAGGTTAGCAAAGTGGTTAATCTCAAATGTATTGAGAGAGCCAGAAAAATTAAACACATATCTTGAGTCTAGAATGACAAGGGATTTAATATATAATCAATCTACATCTTCTACGGGCGGCATGTATTTCAATGAGTCAAGTGCGGCTTTTGATGGTCAGCACCACAGACAGCCATTTAATTTTGATATAGCATATGACCAGATGAGGAGCCAGTGCGACAGAAGAAATCAGTGGGAGCAAATTAGAGTACAGAAAATTCAACAAATGATGCAGAGTCAAGGCGCTGTAAATGTATAATGCGCAAGCTTGTCAAGATATATTTGTTGACAAAATTCTTAATAAAACAGAAGGGTTTTTTGTTGATATAGGGGCAGGCACAGGAGGATTACCAACGCGCACTCCGGGGTTCTATAGTAATACTTATTATTTTGAATCATTTAAGAATTGGAAAGGTATAGCTATTGATTATGATGCTAACTGGTGGTCAACTGCTGATCGGTTAAGATCGGTAAACTGTGTTTGTGTAGACCTTATAGAAAAAAATATAAATGAAGTATTAGAAGAATGGAATTGCCCCACGGAGATAGACTACTTATCTTTAGATGTAGACGATGCACAGTTAAAAGTCTTTAATGATTTTAATTTTGATAAATATAAATTTAAAGTATTGACACTAGAGCATAATTTGTTCCAGTCTTTACCGGAATGCACTCAAGATAGATCAGAAGAACAGAAGAAGAATATAGCAAAAGAACACACTCACTACAGAAAGGTCTTATCAGACTACGGATATAAATTACTATGGGCTGACGTATGCTTAAATGGATACGGACCTGTAGAAGATTGGTTTGTGGATGAGGAAACATTTGATAAACATAAACATACCTATAAAGAGTATGCTAATTGCTTGGAGACAATGAATATATGAAAGTACTATACATAGGACACTATAAAGAATTTGGTGGCTGGGCGCAAGCCGCCACGGACAATATCTTAGCGCTCGACAAGGTTGGCGTAGATGTTGTTTGTAGAAACGTCACACTGACGCAGGATAAGCAAAATGTAGACCCAAGGTTGTTAGAGATAGAGAAAAGGACTACAGAAGATTGCGATATTTGTATTCAACATGTTCTACCACATCACGTAGTTGGGTCAGATAGTTTTAAAAAGAACATCGCTTTCATGGAAACAGAAACCTTGGGTATTACCCACCTATCTTGGACAGAACACTTAAAGCAAGCAGATGAAGTTTGGGTTGCAAATAAAGATTCTGAAAAAGCACTAATAGGTGACGGAATAAAAAATATTAAAGTTGTGCCACATACTTGCGAGCTTAAAAAATACAAAGAAAGATACAAAGAAATATCAATACCAGATACAGAAAATTGTTTTAAATTTTATTACATTGGTGATGTAAACGACAGAAAAAACTTAGAGTCTATAATTACTTGTTTTTATAGCGAGTTTGATAAATCAGAACAAGCGAGCCTAATATTAAAAGTTAAGAGGTTTGGTCATTCTCCAGAACAGGTGTCTAAAGTCGTAGATGACATTTCTACAAAAGTAAAAGACTCTTTAAGAATGCACCAAGAAATAAGTGACTACAAAAAACTTGTAATTATTTCTGACGAAGTTTCTAATGAAGATATATGCGCAATTCATCAATATATGGATTGTTTTCTATGCCCTAGCCACGGAGAGGCTTGGTCTATACCTTCTTTTGATGCAATGTGTTTCGGGAATACCCCTATTTGTAGTAATTTCGGGGGACCAAAAGAATTTATAGACAATTCTGACTGGAAAACAGGAACCCTAATAGACGGTATTTATTCTACATGTAAATGCTCTGACGCCGCTTTTCCTGACATATTTACAGGTAGGGAATATTGGTTCCAACCGTGTGAAAAAAGTATACGTGAACAAATGAGAAAATATTTTGAATCTTGGAAAAATAATCCTATGATGTATAAAAATAGAAATCAGGCCGCAGGCTTAAAGAGAGCAGAAAACTACTCTTACGAGAACATTGGAAAATTGATGAAGGAGATTATAAATGAGTAGTCAAACAGCCTCTATTATAAGCACCGCTACACAAAAGAAAGACAAGTACAATATACTAACTTTCGATACCCATGAACGATATCAGTATCAGCAAGCTAAAACTGGTCATAACTTCTTTTCTTTTAGATACGATGGTGCAAAAGAGTGGGATAAAATTTATTCAGAGGTTCCAGATAATTATTATGGTATGCCTCAAAATTCTATAATGACCAGTGTTGATTTTGACTTCATACTTTCTCATAGTAAGTTTGGTCAATTTCAAATGGCGCAAAGAATTAATCAAACGCTTGGTCTACCAATTGTTTCTCTAGAGCATACCCTACCTATAGACAACTGGCCCGAAAGTCAGTTGAATAATTTTAGATCTATGGTAGGGAACATTAATGTATTTATATCAGAATACTCGGTGGGTAGATGGAATATGCATTGTGACAATAGAGTGATTCACCACTCAGTTGACACAGAGCTTTTTACTCCATCCGATGTAGAGAAAAACGGAAAAGTTCTTAGTGTTGTTAATGATTTTGTAAACAGAGACTACTGCTGCAATTATTCAGGTTGGCAAAGAATCACAGAGGGGCTACCAGTCAAGCTTGTCGGTAACACCCCCGGACTGTCAGAGCCAGCAAAGGATATACATGAACTGGCCTCAGAGTATCAGCAGGCGTCTGTTTTTCTAAATACGTCTACAGTAAGCCCTGTTCCCACGTCGCTCTTAGAAGCTATGTCTTGCGGCTGTGCGGTTGTGACTACTGCTACATGTATGATACCAGAGATTATTGAAAATGGCATTAACGGATTAATTTCTAACGATGAAAAAGAGTTAAAGGGATATGTTAAGGAACTGCTTGACGACCCATCGCTAGCTGCCAAAATGGGACAAGCCGCAAGAGAAACAATCTTAAAAGATTTCTCAGAAGAAAAATTTATAAACAATTGGAATGAAGTGTTTGACCTCGCATACAGGATGAAGAAATGAAATTACAAATAATAGAAGATGAGTCACAAAAAATCGAAGGTTTTGAAACCGTCTTTTTAAACCAGCAAAATCAACAGTTAAATTTAGATAATATACCAGACAATTCGTGTGAATTAATTATAACCAAAAATGCTTTAGATAACACATATAACGCGAAGGAATCACTGGCTAAAATTTGTAGTAAACTACGAATAGGAGGCTCTGTCGTGGTTTCAGGGGTTGAATTAAGGTGCTTTTTCAAAAATGTGATTAATGGCATCGTAAATGAAGAAAGCGCATCTGCCTTGGTTGGAAAGAACTTATCAATTTCTACTATCGGGTCAGTAAAAGAATTTCTTAGATCCTTAAATCTTTTTATTAAATCTTCCACTATTAATGGAGTTGTTTATGAAGTCACAGCAGAAAGACGACCAGCCAACTGAGGTAGTACTCAGCGGTGCGGGTGAAGATCTTCTATTTGGGTTAGTGCTTTATGACACTAAAGATGAAGACTCTCAGATCCAAAAAGCAGTAGAATCTTTACTTGAGGTAAATTATCCATCTTCCAAATTAAAAATAATCATTTGTTCTTATATCAACGAGCATAAAGATCCACATCATTATATAAATTATACTAATATACTTTTATCAAGATTTAAACACGCAAGACTGATATTAAATCACCCGCTAGAAAACGAACGAGACGTAGACCACAACGCCTTTTCTCTGTGTAAATGGGCCAATTATCTAGTAAAAATGAACCACGACCAAGTAATTTCAAAAGATTTCTTCAAGAAGGTAAGTAAAGCGGTGAAGGGTAAAAACACAATAGTCCAAGAGGGTAAAATGACCGCGCTACCACATAGACTTGTTTCAAAAAATTATTTAGATTTTGGAGATTTTGATAAAATGAAAAAAGACTTAGTTGATAGATCAAGGAAAAATAATTCATTTGAAAATGTTTAATGAGAAATAATAAATATATAGTATCAGCAAAAGAAACAGATCAAAAAAGAAATACTATAAAAGACTACGTTACAGTAATTTTGCTTAGTGAAAATCACGGACATAGAATGAAATCTTACGGTCCTATATCTCTGATAAAAGTAGACACCGAAACCTTATTGCAAAAACAAATAGATGCCATAAAAGCTGTTTTTCCAAGGTATGAAATAATACTATGTTCTGGTTTTGACGCCAAGAAAACTACAGAGTATGTAAAAAATAATCTCAAAAAAGAAAACATAAGGATTGTAGAAAACCAGCTACACTATAATTCAAATTGCTGTGAGAGCGCAAGGTTGTGCTTAAATAACACAATGAACACCAAAATATTAATATGTTCTGGAAATATACTGTTAACCCCTTCTTACCTATCTGCAATTGACTACAAAAAAACATCAATAAATGTCCAGCAGGAAAACTTTAAATCAGAATTCTTTGTGTCTGCGATTGTAAGTAATAACAAGCTACAGTCTTTTTGTTTAGGTGAAAAAGCAGATTTTTGGACAGAAACTTTATATTTAAACGGACAAGATGTTGTCGATCAATTTTATTCAATAGTATCAAACCCGGACTTTAAAAATAAATTTATGTTTGAAGCTGTAAACGAGCTATTAAAGAACAACACCGTATCAGTAACGGACGTGGGAAAACAGAAAATCATGAAATTAAACGATATAAAAACCCTAAAGAGAATTAAACAATGAAACTATTGATTCAGAACTACTCAAATTCATGCTCTAGTCAACCTATGTACTTAAATGAGTGTTTGTCCAGAGTGGGCGCAGACTCTAGTATTTGGAATATGAACGATCCCGTCAGCGTGTATGACAAACTAGATTCAGAAAGACCAGATGTAATTTTGACCAGTTTTCAAACCATGCATCAGGACTTGATTTCCTACCTAACTGGCAACAGTAGAACTAAGCTTGTAATAGACATTACGGGTATAGACCAAAATATTTTAAACAACCTCGAAACATTAATTGTAAACCAAAAAATAGAATGTCCTTTCTATATATCTCAAGATTATAAATTTCTATCTACAGTAAAAAGCGACTCTAGAAAAATAGTAAATATTTTACCTTCTTTCGATATTTTTGCAGCAAAAACAGCTATTCCCGACTATAATATAGAAGCAGCGATAGTTTCAAATAGAACCTCGGATAAGTTTACGGAAGCGTGTTCGATGTATAAAACATACCATAAAATCATAATGGCAGATAACCCAGACCTCGACTTTGATTTACAGGCAAATGTTCTTAATATGAATGCACTTTACGATAAGTATCAAGAAATAGTCGCTGTGGGAGACGTTAATTTCACCTGCTCCCAGATATTCTTTGATGGATTCATGAAGTCAAAAAAGCTAACAGTGAGAGTGCCAGAAGAACAAAAAGAGTTGTTTAATCAAGTATTGGCGACCTTGTTTTACGAAGAAGAAGAAAAGCAGAGTCTAGATGACATAAAAGAGCAAATAAAAAGACATCACAGTTGTTTTAATAGGGCGTCACAGCTAGCAAAAGAACTGGGCGAAGAACAAGTTTCAAAAACGTTACTAGATTTAGCGAAACAATTAT
>Ga0114997_10002160_pt1 | contig 16007 bp, 14 predicted proteins | sample ArcticOcean_MG_C_2_FD_87045 | JGI IMG/M metagenome (GOLD analysis project Ga0114997, IMG submission 87045) | Marine microbial communities from western Arctic Ocean - ArcticOcean_MG_CB4_136 | ecosystem: Environmental > Aquatic > Marine > Oceanic | place: Arctic Ocean: Canada Basin | collected... | reverse complement strand
TATATATTAGGGATTCACACTGTAGTAAAAGTGTTGTATGGTCTAGCAAGTAAAGGAAAAATTTTTTGGATCTATAAATTTGTAATCAATAGGTCCGCGGTTCGACTCCGTGCGGGGGCACCACACTTTTTAATTATGTTAAAAAAAATTATACATAAACTTTTAGATAACTTTGGATATAAAATATCAAAAAAAGATGACCTAACTAACTTTAAATTAGATGCTCTAAATAAATATTTAAATACAAATACTTTAAATAAAGATTTAAAAAATGAAAATTTTGTTAGCTTCATTTCAAAAAATTATCTAAAAAGTAATTCTCAAATTTATCAAGATTTATTTGTTGATTTTATATTAAATAAAAAAGATGGTTTTTATTGTGAGGTAGGAGCTTTAGATGGAGTTAAATTTTCAAATACACTCTACTTACACAATAAATTAAATTGGAGTGGAATATTGTGTGAGCCTCAGAGATCTAATCATGATAAAATTAAACTAAACAGACCTAATGATATTCTAATTAAAGAGCCAGTATTCTCAAAAATAGATCAAAAGGTTATATTTACAGAATTAGAGAATGGCCGATCATTTATAGATAAAAAAGATATAAATTTACGAGATAAAACTACCTACGAATTAAAAACAGTAACTTTAAATGATATCTTTAAAAATAATTTAAATAGCAGAAAAATTAACTACTTATCTATAGATACAGAGGGCTCTGAATATGAAATAATTAAAGCACTTGATTTTGATAAATACTATCCTGAAATTATTACTATCGAACATAATTATAATAAAATAGAAAGAAATAGAATTTACAATTTTTTGAAAAGTAAAAATTATAATAGGATATTTAAAAATTTAAGTAGATTTGATGATTGGTATTGTAGACCAATAAAAGATAGTAGTTTTCTTTAATTTAATAAAACGAAAACTCTTAAATTAATAGTTTGAAGTTTCTTTTCTTGACTGCTCAATCTTAATCTTTTTATAGAGACTATTTTTTTTATCATATAATAAATTAAATGTAATTTTTTTATCTGCTTTAATATTTATTTGTTTAGCATTTCTTACTTCAAAATTATCAGCTACTGCGCTAACAGGTCTTTTTTTTGTATCTAAGTTTTTTATAATGAGACTATATCTATCGCTGATAATAGTGCCCTTCCATCTTCTTGGACGGAAAGGGCTTATTGGAGTTACTGCCAGTTTATTGGAATCTAGATTCAAAATTGGACCATGTGCAGATAAATTGTAAGCTGTACTACCTGCTGGAGTAGAAACTAAAACACCATCTGAAATTAAATTCTTAATAATATTTTTTTTATTGCAGGTTATAGAGATTGATGAAGCCTGTTTACTTTGCCTTAGTATTGAAACTTCATTAACGGCTATCGATTTTTTAATTTGATTATTTTTATTTTTTACAACCATTTTTAAAGGATGAATTTTAATATTATTAGAGTTATTTAAATTCTTAAAAAAATTTTTATTTGAAAATTTATTCATTAAAAAACCATAATTTCCAGTGTTAATGCCATAAAATGGTTTATCAAATTTATAAAACTTTTTTAAAGTTTGGAGCATAAATCCATCACCACCTAAAACAATTATTACATTAGATTTTTTTAAGGATAATGTTTTTATTTTTTTGAGTATAAGTGCTTTGATTTTTAAAGAACTTTTTGTTTTGTCAGAAGCTAAGTAGACATTATATGTCATCTAATGGTGCCCTCGGCCAGACTCGAACTGGCACTCCAAAAAGGCACGGATTTTAAGTCCGTTGTGTCTACCAATTTCACCACGAGGGCATTTATGAATTTCATGATTATTTATGCTAATATATATAATTCAACAAGATTAATAATCAAATTTTTTTAATTTTACTTCTATTAATATTAGTCTTGCGCTTGTTATACTCAAAATTCCTTTAAAACATCATTCAATATTTAGAGTTATTGAGTATTTTAAGTGAAATGAAAACAATAATATATAGGTCTTATTTAGTTAGGTTTTTTCATTATTAAGTTGATTGCGAAATTGTCTACCTTAATTTCCTTTAAAATTATAAATCCCTCAGATAAATAATAATCTTTATTTTTGCCATTGTGAAGATTGGTGATATAGAAATCTGCATCTAATATATTGTTTCTTTTTAATATTTTAATTTTTTTTTGAGACTCTTTACTTAGTATTTGATAAGCATAAATAATTCTACTTTCACCAATCGCCTTAACTTTAACTATTTTTTGATTTAAATTTGAATTGTCTATTATATAATTTAAAGCTTCAAAATTAGATAAACCCCAGTAATCTAAATCAAATTTTTGATATTTAGCTTTAGAAAGATAATTAAAAAAAACATGTTGGTAGGGATGATTTTGTATCATCCAATTAGATATGTTTAAAAGATACAAAAATATTCCAAAAATAAAAAAAAATTTGATTTTTTCTTTTTTTATTTTTCTTAAAAAATACTCAATACCATAAACAGAAAAATAAATTATTCCTAAATTTAAAAAATAAAAATGTCTCCAACCATTAAATAAATTTGGTTTCATCACTAAAATTGCAAATATAGGTATTAAAATAAATAAAAATATAAAATTTAAATCTAAAGTATTATTCTTAAAGTTTATTAAATAACGGACTAAACCAGAGATAAAAGCAATTAAATATATGGTGGGTGTTGAAATTAGTATCCAAACAAAAGTATAGTAGTTTGGAAGTTGAGAAGACCTTATATACTCACCATTAAAGTGTAAAAATGAGTCTGCTGAAAATGAAATTTGATTTATAAATGTATTAAAAATACTAAAAATACTTATCCATAATTCCGGAGTTATAATATAAAGAAAAAAAGCAAAAAGGAGAAACTGAAAAAGTATTTTTTTATAAATACTAATATTAATAAAATTTTTATTTTTTAAAAAGAAAAAAAATAAAAAGACCGGATATAAATATATAAAAATTAATCTTGTATTTATAGAAAAAGCTAAAGCAAAACTTAAAAAATAAAAATATTTAACTTTATTTTTTTTTAAAAAGTATAATGAAAAATAAACAACTAATGATGCTGAAAAAAAAGCCCATATATCATTTGGGTTAAAATAATAGTGTGAAAAAATTTTTGGACTCAATATTACCATTAGCAAACCAATGGCTGAGAGTATCTTATCAAATTTAAGTCTTAAAATTTTATAAAATGTACAGAACATTAAACATGACATTGTAAAATTTAGGTAGTGTCTTAATAAAAAAACACTAATTTTTTCTGATTTATCTAAAAATAAGTACTCAATAGCTCCATATATAGTGTGTTGTAATTTAAAACCAATTGGTGCTGTTTCTATTATTTTTTGTAACGTAAAATAATCTATATTTCGAGATACTTTAATTTCTGCAATTTTTTCAGGGAAAAAACTTTCTCCTAAAAAATTTAAAACTGCAAAACCTACATCTCTATACCAAAACTCATCATAACTAATTCCAAAATCAGCAGTAAGTGTAAATAAAAAAATTAATAAAACTATTAGTAAACTATTTCGGATATTTCTATTATTTATAAAAGTACTAATATTCAATTTCTTAACTCTTCAATTTTTTTCATAATTAAACTATTTATCATTTTTGCCCCCTCCAATGATGGATGATAGCCGTCAAAAAAGAAGAAGTTGTCTTTGTCGTGCGTTGAGCAAAGGTCTGTATTTATATCACAAAATACTTTGTGTGGATAAACTTTGTGAACATTTTGATGATTGATACTGTCAAAAAAATTAAGTACTTCATAATTTTGATTTAAAAAATCTGAATAATAATAATTATATACTCTAACCATGTTTTCAAATTTCTTTTTTTGTAAATTTGTTCCTATCTCCGGTATCGGATATAGCAATATAACATCATTATTTTTTGATAAATCGTCAAGTAAGTCTGAAAAGTCTTTTTCTAAACTTCTGGTATCATACTTTAGAGTTTTTTTGTCTACAAACAAACTATTCCAATGAAGAGCTCTATCTTTAACTCTCTTTTGATAAAGATATAATGAGGTAGCACCACCTATTATAATAATATTATTTTTAGATTCTTTTAAAATTACATCAATGCTATCTCTAAGAGAATTATATTCATTATTTATTTTTTTTGTGTGCTTATTTAATAGATAACTTTTTCTTAAATGAAAGTATCCAGGAATAACAATAGGCACAAAAGTATAATCTAACTCTGTTCTATTCTTAAGATCGAAAGCAAGGCTACCAAAATCAGAGTCTCCTAACAATATAATTTGTTTTTTCCCTGATCCAAATTTACAAAAATTTTTTGTTCTTCCAAAGCAATGACCTCCTTCTTGTGTTAAATATGCAAATGTATGTTTGTTTTGGTAGTTTTTAACTTTTAATCGATTTAAAAAACCATCTTTAACTATTACTGTAGCGTTTAAGATTATAATGACAGATGTTGATATAACTAAAAAAGAAAAAAATAACTTAAATGAGATTTTTTTTCTTGCAGGTTGTTCAATCAAAAAATAAGTAAAGGTTGATAAAATTATTGTCAATAATATCAGTATAAATTTACCGAAATTATCATCAAACAAAATATCCAAGTTTTTAGCAAATGAAAATATTGTATAATGCCATAAATATAAAGAGTAAGAAATTAAACCAATCCCAACTAAAAACTTGGAAGATAAAAGTTTTGTTGTTACTTCGTTTTTGTTAGCAAACCATAAAATCAAAGCAACACCTACAACAGGTACAAGGGTATAGAAAGATGGATGAAATATTTTGTCGTCAAAAAAAAATGCCGCATATCCAATTAGAATTAAACCAAGGGAAGGGCAAAACTGACTTAAAAAATTATTTATTTTTTTTCTACTAAAATTGATTTCAAAATATGCTAATAAAGATCCACCGATCAATTCCCAAATTCTAGTATGAAGTAAATAAAAAGTAGAAGATGGATAATTTCTACTACTCCAATCTGCAAGGATTAAACTTGTTGCAAAACTTAATAATAAAAAAAGAAAAAGGTATTTTTTGAAATATCTAAATATTGTAACTAATAAGATTGGAAATAATACATAGTATTGCTCCTCAACAGACAACGACCAAGTATGAAGGAAAGGTTTTAATATTCCCTCAGGTGAAGCGTATTCTAAACCAGAGAAATGAAAAAAGAAATTTGAACTGAATCCTAGAGAATATAAAATAGATTTAGAGAAATTAATTAAATCTATTGGATAAAAATAAATCCAAGCAAATGGTAACGAAAATAAAATTATAAATAGTAAAGCTGGTAAAATTCTTCTTGCCCTTCGTTCGTAAAAATTTTTAAATTGAAAATTGTCAGTTGCAAGTAATTCTTTTAAAATAATTGACGTAATTAAATAACCAGAAATAACAAAAAAAATATCAACACCAATAAAACCACCTGTAAAAATTTGAGAATCAAAAATGTAAACTTGAGCGTGATAAATTATCACCAATCCAACAGCTATAGCTCTTAATCCATCAATTTCCGGTCTATAATTAATTTTCATTTGTATAGACTTTTATAGCATTACCTGTAATTTTTCTTGAAGATTATAAAGATCAATTATCCTCTAAAAAGCACTAAGAAATTAATGATGGTTGTTTTTTCATATCTTCTTTTTTAATTCCTGCAACTTTTACTGGCTTCTTCATGGCATCTCTTCTGAACGGCTCACCAAGTTCTTGGTTAAGAATTACTTCAATAAATGTTGTGATACCCTTTTTTTGATCTTCACAAGATTGTTTAATAGCTGCTGTGGTTTCTTCCATAGTTCTAACTGTAACTCCTTTTAAACCGCAAGCTACTGCAACTTTCGCATAACTTAATTCAGGGTCTAGTTCAGTCCCTACAAAGTTATCATCAAACCATAAAGTTGTATTTCTTTTTTCTGCGCCCCATTGATAATTTCTAAAAATGACCATTGAAATTGCTGGCCACTCCTCTCTGGCGCATGAGCTCATTTCATTCATACTGATTCCAAATGCACCATCTCCTGCAAAACCTATTACAGGTGTATTTGGACAACCAATTTTTGCTCCAAGAATAGAAGGAAAGCCATAACCGCATGGCCCAAATAATCCTGGTGCCAAATATTTTCTACCTTTTTCAAATGTTGGATAAGCATTACCTATTGCACAATTATTACCAATATCACTTGAAATAATTACATCATCAGGCATACCAGCTTGAATTGCTCTCCAAGACTGTCTTGGAGACATTCTATCAGAATCTCTTTCTCTTGCTTCTTTGTTCCAAACTGTACCTTCATCATCATCTTCATGATCTAAACTTGCTAGTTTTTGTAACCAAGCAGATTTAGTTTGGTGAATAGTATCCTTTCTTTCCTGTCTATTTGTGTCTCCTGCTGTTGAGGAAAGTTGAGCTAAAATTTGTTGGGAAACTAATTTTGCATCTCCACAAATTCCGACAGAAACTTTTTTAGTTAAGCCAATTCTATCTGAATTCATATCCACTTGAATAATGCTTGCATCCTTGGGCCAATAATCCATTCCATAACCTGGTAATGTTGAGAAAGGATTTAATCTTGTGCCAAGAGCAAGAACAACATCTGCTTTTTGAATTAATTCCATTCCTGCTTTTGATCCATTATAACCTAATGGTCCAGCAGCTAAAGGATGACTTCCTGGAAAGCTGTCATTATGTTGATACCCAGAACATACTGGAGCATCTAATTTTTCAGCTAATTTCTTACAATCATCAATTGCTCCACCAATCACAACTCCTGCTCCAGATAAAATTACTGGAAATTTTGCTTTAGACAATAGGTCAGCAGCTTTTTTAATAGCTTCTACTCCACCTGCTTGTTTTTCTAATCTTACAATAGGAGGTAAATCAATATCAATAACTTGTGTCCAATAATCTCTTGGAACATTTATTTGTGCTGGTGCTGATCCTCTAATTGCTTTTTCAATTACTCTATTTAATACCTCTGCCATTCTTGAGGGGTCTCTAACTTCTTCTTGATAGCAAACCATATCTTTAAATAAATTCATTTGTTCAACTTCTTGAAATCCACCCTGCCCCATTGTTTTGTTTGCAGCTTGGGGTGAAACTAAAAGTAGTGGTGTGTGATTCCAGTACGCAGTTTTAATTGGCGTAACCAAACCAGTAATTCCTGGTCCGTTCTGAGCTATAACCATAGACATTTTACCAGTAGCTCTAGTATAACCATCGGCAATTAATCCACCGTTAGTTTCGTGTGCAACATCCCAAAAGGTTATTCCTGCATCAGGAAAAATATCAGAAATGGGCATAAAAGCTGAACCAATAATTCCAAATGCATGTTCAATTCCGTGCATTTGTAAAACTTTTACAAAAGCTTCTTCTGTTGTCATTTTAGTCATAATAATTCTGCCTTTCAATCTATGTTTTTAAAATAATTCTATAATTTAATTTGTTAATTAAGAGGATTAATATATAAGATTTACAAAATTTCAAACAAACAAATCGACACAATTATGGCTACAGATATTATAATTCATGATGAAAAAGACAACGTAGGAGTAGTTGTTATAGATAAAATTACTCCTAAACAGGACTGTTCTTGCTGGATAATGGAGAATGATAAAACAATCCAAATTCAATCGGAAAATGAAATTCAATTAGGGCATAAAATTGCAATGGTTGACCTTAATGAGGGAGATACCATTTTAAAGTATGGTCATGATATTGGTAAAGTAGTTAAATCAATCAAAAAAGGTGAACACGTTCATGTTCACAATGTAAAAACGAAGAAGTGGTAAAAAATATGGAAATTCCAAAAAGTTTTTTAGGTTACAAAAGAGAAAATGCCAGAGTTGGCACTAGAAACCATGTAATCATTCTTCCTGTAGATGATATTTCAAACGCATGTGCCGAAGCTGTTGCAAATAATATTAAAGGTACGATTGCACTTCCTCACTCATATGGAAGACTTCAGTTTGGTGCAGATTTAGATTTACACTTTAGAACAATGATTGGAACAGGAAAAAATCCAAACGTTGCAGCAGTAATCGTAATTGGAATTGAGCCTAAATGGACAAAAAAAATTGTTGATGAAATTGCTAAAACTGGAAAACCAGTAGAGGGATTTCATATCGAACGTACTGGAGATATTGGAACTATAATGAAAGCTTCTAAAAAAGCTCAAGAATTTGCGATGTGGGCATCTGAAAAACAAAGAGAAGAATGTCCTTTAAGTGACTTGTGGATTTCAGTTAAATGCGGTGAATCTGATACAACATCAGGATTGGCTGCAAACCCAACTGTTGGAAACTTAATGGACAAATTAGAACCATTAGGAGTTCACTTATGTTTTGGTGAAACATCTGAATTAACTGGTGCCGAAAAAGTTTGTGCTACAAGAGGAGCAACTCCTGAAGCTTCTGAAAAATTCATGAAAACTTGGAGTTCGTATAACGATTTTATTTTAAAAGAAGCAACAGATGATCTTTCTGACAGTCAACCGACAGCAGGTAATATTGCTGGTGGCTTAACTACAATTGAAGAAAAGGCATTTGGGAACTTCCAAAAAATTGGAAATTGTAAATTTATAGATGTGCTAGAACCAGCTGAAGAGCCCACTAATGGAAAAGGCTTATACTTTATGGATACTTCATCTGCAGCTGCAGAGTGTATTACTCTTCAAGCAGCAGCGGGTTTTAATATTCATTTATTTCCAACTGGACAAGGTAATATTGTAGGTAACCCTATTGAACCTGTTGTTAAGTTAACTGCTAATCCACTAACTGTTAAAGGTATGGGTGAACACATTGATTGTGATGTATCAAAAATATTATCACGTGAGATGACAATGTCTCAAGCTGGTGATGAATTAATCAAATCAATGATTAGAGTTGCTAACGGTAGATTAACTTGTGCTGAAGCATTGGGTCATAAAGAATTTGTTATGACTAAACTTTACAGAAGTGCTTAAAAACTAATCTATATAAATTAATGCTATTCAAAAAATACTTAGTCGTAGTACCAGGTATTATTTTAGCTTTTGTTCTCTACACTTTGTCTCAAGGTTTAAATAATATTATTGGTATTGAAATATTAGGTTACGCTAAGAGCCCAATATCTACAGCTATGATTGCTATCTTGATAGGAATTGTTCTTGGAAACATATTTAAAATGAGAAAAGGCTTTTTGCTTGGTTTAGATTTTACGCAAAAATATATTTTAAAACTTGGAATTATTTGTCTTGGCATTCAATTAAAACCATTTGAATTTTTAAAATTTGGCACAGTTGCTATTCCATTAGTTATTGTCTGTATAATAAGTGTTTTAGTTGTAATTAAATTACTTATAAAAAAATTAAAAATTTCTACAAAAATGGCCTACTTAATTTCTATTGGCAGTACAGTTTGTGGTACAACTGCTATTATGGCTACAGCTCCAATAATTAAAGCAAACAAAGGCGAAGTTGCTTACGCTATAGCAAACATAACTGTATTTGGAATTATCTCAATGTTAATTTATCCTTATTTTGCAAATATATATTTTAATGGAAATCCTATGTATGTGGGGCTTTTTTTAGGTACAGCAATTCATGAAACCTCACAAGTAGCGGCCGCTGGATTAATTTATGATCAACAATTTAATAGTCCTGAAACTTTAAATGTTGCGACTGTAACTAAATTGATACGAAACACATTTTTAATAATTATGATTCCTTTATTTGCCTATTTATTTAACAGAAACAAAACAAAGAAAAATAATTATTCCTTACTAGATATTTTTCCATACTTTATTTTAGGATTTATTGGGATGATTATTTTTAGAAATATTGGGGACCAGATATTTTTAACTGAAAATTCTCAAATCTTATGGCAACACTCAGTAACAGTTATTAAAGATTTAGCTAAAGTTTTCTTGAGCATGGCAATGGCTGCTGTTGGTTTATCTACTAACTTAAAAGACTTAAGGTCAATGGGTTATAAACCCTTCATTGTTGGGTTTGTTGCAATGGTAACTGTCGGTTTAGTAAGTATTGTTGCAATGCAAGCTTTTACTAAATTGTTTTTATAAATTTAAGGAAATTTAAAATCTACTAATTTTTTATTGTAAATAAAGGAAGTTTAATATTTTTAATAAATACACCACAGACAAAAATAAAAATCATAAATAAATAATTTCTATTTTTTTTAAAATTAGAGCTATTTGTTTATTCATTTAATTTAATAAAAATTATATATTAAATAAGAATAATTTACATATATTTGTACCTTAATTTATTATATAATTAAAAGTATGAGTGATCTAGACGAACATTCAAAAAAAATATGTGCCAAACTTCTTAGCGATTTAATAGAAGTTAACAAAGGTGATAGTTCTATAAAATTTTTTAGAAAAGATATAATTACAATGCTGATTTGGATGTATATTATGAAATCGTATGCTGATAAAAAAATAATAAATATTGAAGATATTGCCAGAGGAATTTCAACCTCTTCCAGAATTTCAAAGCCTTCCCTAAGATTGATACTAGAAAATGCTAAAGCAAAAGGTTTCATAAGATTTACTCTCAATAAAAATGACAATAGGTCTTGGATAATAGAACCTGAAGAGATAGCTATAGAGGAGTTTAACACTTGGACCAAAAAATTGGTTTAGCTTTAAATAAATAATTTTTTGACTATTAAAAAAATTATAACCCTACTAAAACTTAAAGCTATTTGTTGCTAGAAATTTTACCATATTTTATCTTAGTGTTTATTGGAATAGTTCTTTTTAGAAATATAGGAGATCAATTTTTTTTTAGCTTAAAGTTCAATGTAATCTTTTACAAATTTATTCTTGTCTTAAACAGGCTTTTTAAAATATTTTTTTCTTAAGTTTGAAAAAAACTTTCTAATAAATGCTGCCCCCACTCCTAATGTTAAGGCAAATAGAATGGAAAATAATCCATATAAAATTGGCATCTCAACTGATAACTTTCTGATGAACATTGATAATGGGTTGAGATTATTAATATCAATTTTTATAACCTCTACTACGTGCTGTTCAGCGAAAAAAGTATCATATGCAATAGCTATACCAACTAATAATAATAAAACTGCTAAGAGCGTTTTTAGACCAGTACTATCTACGGACTCACCTATTTTTTGCCCCACCTGAACTCCAACAATAGATCCACATACTAACATGGCTACTAGAATTAAATCAATAGAATTGTAATTAAATGCATGAAGAAAAGTTACAATTACACTAACAAAAATAGTTACAAATAAAGATGTTCCTGGAATTAATCTCGTTGGCATACCAATTATATAAATCATTGCAGGAACTAAAATAAATGCTCCTCCTATACCCATAATTGCAGCTATAAAGCCAACCATCAAACCAATTATAATTGGGGTGAAGGCACTTTCATATAATTTAGATTTTGGAAAACGCATTCTTAGCGGAAGACCGTGTATCCAGAAGTGAACATGTAATTTTTTCTTAGTTATAATTTTTTTTCTAGCTTTATCTATTTCACCTAAGCCTTCTACTAGCATTGCAGTTCCAATAATTGCTAAGATGTACATGTAAGCTAATGAAATAACGATATCAATCTTTCCAATTCCTTTAAAATAAGTAAAAGTCCAAATTCCAAGCAAAGTTCCAAAAACACCTCCGACTACGATCATTAAACCCATCTTATAATCAAGTGTATTTTTTAAGTAATGTGTTGTTGAGCCTGAGACTGATGTTGCAAGAATATTATTTGCTTCATTAGCAACAGCATAAGTTGGTGGTACACCTAAAAAAATTAAAAAAGGAGTCATTAAAAAACCACCGCCTACACCAAAAAGACCAGAAAGAATTCCAACAATTCCACTTAGAGAAAAAATCGCTAGTATATTTACTGAGACTTCTGCGATTGGTAAAAATACATTCATAAAAATTAACAAAATAACAAATATTATTCATATGTGCTGATGTCAATAAACATATTTAAGAAAAAAGGTATATAAGGTTACGATGAGAAAATTTTTAAGTCTATTATTTTTAAGTATATTTTTTAATACAAGCGCAATTGGAGTAACTGTAAATTGTGTGGGTGGTGAATGTAAGTTTAACAATAGTTACCACTATAAATACGTAAAGACACATTGTTTGGAAAATTTAAACTTTGAGAAAGTTGACACGGATTTTTTATATTTCACAATATTAAAAACAGGTAAAAAATGTACTGTTACAGAGATTATAGAAGAAAAGTAATATAGTTTAGAATTTTAATTAATTAATAAAGATATCATTAACTTTTTCATTTAAATCATCATTTGTTGGCTGTTTTTTTTTAAGGTCATCAAGTTTTGTATTGGCCATATCATTTAACACTTCTAAATTGACCAAATCTTCTTTTACCTTTTCTTTTGAAAAAGGTGTAGCAATAATATTATCTTTAATTAATGAATTATTTAATTCTTTAATCTGTTTATAAATTTTATTTTTTTGATTGTCTGCTTCAATAAAATTAATTTTCATAGAAACTAAATCTGTTTTAATAAGGGCAATTTCGTTTGAAAGTCTCATATTTTCTTCTTGATAGAAATTGATCTTGTCAGTCATTTCATCAATTTCTTGTTTAGTCATTGGTGATTCTTCATCTGTTTTGTTTAATTGGATAATATTATCTTGTAGCTTTCTATTGTGAGCTATGTAACGACTTATAGTATTTTTAAGCTCAGCATTGTTTATTAAAAATTTTTTATTAGAAAGTTCATTTTCTTTTAATCTTTTTTCTGTTTCATCTAAACCTAATTTAAGATCAATATTATTTTGTTTATAATCATAAATTAATTTTTTTTGATTTTTGATAATATCCGATTGTATTACGTTTTGATTTAATAATTTTTTTTCATTATATAATCTTTTAAGTTCAGTTTCTTCATGCTGAATAATTTCATTAATTGATGTTGTTTTTTTTTTAATATACTCGTCGATCACTATCGTATTTTGCTTAATAATATTCAAATTTTTAGTTTCTAGATATCTTATTTTGATAAGATCTCTAATTCGTAGTATTTGAATATTTTTTTGTAAATTACTATCAATTGGGTTTGTTAAGAGTAAAGGGGTTTCTAGACTAATAATCTTTATATCACTATTATCCATATGAGTAGAAATTGGTCGTATTAATCTTTGTCCTTATCACCCCAAAAAAAATATTTTTTTTTATTTTGATCTTTCGTTTTTTTTTGTGTTTCATAAGTACTAAAATTTACAACTTCATTTGTACTATCATTTACTACCAATTGTTTTTTTTCTTTATTGGGGTTTTGAATTAGATTGGCTTTCATTTCTAAATAATTTGCTTTTTTTTCAATATTTTTATTTTTATCAAGAATTTCATCAGATGTTTTTTTTACATTTTTTTCTAATTCAAATATTTTAGTTTCAAGGAGAGCCTGTTCAGCATTTAATTGTTCCGTATCAGTAATACGACCTTCAAAAGTAGAAACTTTTTCCTCTAATTTTTTTTGTTTCTCTAATTCTTTTTTTTTATTTTCTAATTCTTGCTGAAGTTGATCAATTTTTTTACTATATTCAGTGTTTTGATCATTAATTTGTAATTCTTTTTTGTTTAGATCTTGTTCTAATTCAAGAAGTCTACTCTCTAGAAAAAAAGTTTTTGAATGATAAATCCACTCTTCCTTACAATTTAAACATTTTATTAATTTACCCTCTAAAGAAACCGTCTCATCAGATACAACAATATTACATCTGCAATTTATACATTTTAATATCATAGAATTATTTTAAAAAATTTAGCTTTTTTGTGTTAATCTGTCAATAATTAAGAATTATCAAATATTAATAAGTTTTTTTTAATAATTTTTAAATTTTTGCAAATATTCTATTAATCACTTCATCTAAACTTTTTTGTTCTTTATTATTTAGTAGGTCGGTATTTTTTACCTCATTATCTTGTGTCTCTTTAACAAATGGCACAGGTACAATGTTTGCTTTTTGTTCAATCGATTTACCTAACTCTTTAATTTTAACTGATATTTTTCTTTTTCGATTTCAATATTATCTAAATTTTGTTTAATAGTTTGATTTCTTACTCTTGTAGATAATAACTCACTAGATAATCTAATATTTTCATCTTGATAAAATTTTAATTTATTATTTTCATTCTTAAAATCAAAATCTTTAGAGTTTTCAAGTATGGTTAGTTTTTCTTGTAACTTTTTAGCATTAATAATGTATCGAGATACTGTATTTTTAAGTTCAGAATTATTAATTTCAAAAGATCTATTTTTTACTATATACTCATCGTTATTAGCTTTTGCCTCTTGTAGATTAATTTTTAATTCATTATTTTTGATACTTAATTGTTCTTGTTTATTTTTAACATGATTTAAATTGTCTTGTAAAACCTTGTTATCAATTTTTAATTCATCATTTTCAATACTTAATTGTTCATAATTAATTTTTAATTGTTTATATTTTTCTAAGGAAATTTCATAATTATTTTTTAAAATTTGATAATCATTTATTAATCTATTTTTATCTTTTTCTAAAAAAATAATTCTATATTTTAAATTTTTGATTTCTACTTGCTCATCAATAATTAATTTTAAGGTATTCTTCTTAATCTTTTTTTTAAGAAAAAGATAAAGTTCATTTATCATATGATCTTTTACCTGAGGTTTAATCTTGATCTTATAGTTAAATGAATTTATTTTCTCTTTATTTAAAACTAATACATCATCTTTTAATATTAATGGTTTTTCAGAGTTCTCAAAATTTTCTTTTTTTTTAGGGATGACTTCATCTGCTTGTTTAATTATTATTTCAGTTTTAGGTGGTAGTCTATTTTTTTTTTCATCTTTATTTTGTGATTTGAAAGTCTTTGGTTTTAAAAAATCATTAGTAGCTTGCACTATTTCTGTTATCGAATAAATATTCATAAATTATAGAATCAGATTAATTCTATTTATAATGTATGAGTAATTTTTTTCAAGTATTGGTTGTATAAATAAGTATAGTTGTCTTATTAATTGCTAATAAAAACTCTACTATCATCAGTATCATTTAGACAAACGCTAGTTAATTTTCCTGAAAAAAAACAACCAGTATCAATATTTATTCTGAATAGATGGTTAACAGTTTCTGGTTCAGGAGTGTGACCGTGAACAATAATTTTTTTTGATTTAAAGTCTTTATTAAAAAAATCTTTTGACCTTGACCATAAAAAATCTTTTTTGTTTTGATCTTCTAATTTTTTTTTAGGGTCAATTCCAGCATGAACAAATAAATACTTTTCGGTTTCGAAGAATAATTCTAAATTTTTAAAAAAATTAATATGATCTTCATCCATTTTTTCTAACAACGAATTTCTTAACTTATCAATAATATTATCTTCAAAACCATCTTTAATAAAGTCAACTATTTCAATTCCATAACTTCTAATAGTTTGGTCAAGACCAAAATTAATCCAGTTTTCAATATTATTTTTTTTATTGAATAAAAAATCAATCATAAATTCATCATGATTTCCCATTAAATTTATAGTATTTATTTTATTATTTTTTAATTTAAGAATTTGATTAATAACGCCTTTAGAATTTTTTCCTCTATCAATATAATCACCTAAATAAATAATTAGATCTTTTTTTACATCAAATTTATCATTGGCAAGTATTTTTTTATGAAGAGAAGTAAGTTCGCCTAAACATCCATGAATATCTCCAATAGCATAAATATTCATTAATAATTAGTCAACTTTCTGAAATAAAACTACAAAAACTGTTCTAATTAAAATATATACATCCAACATTAAATTCCAGTTTTTAATATAATATAAATCATGCTGAAAACGTTTTTTCATTGCACCTTCTTTATCTGTTGGCCCCCTTAACCCATTAATTTGAGCCCAGCCTGTAATACCCGGTAAACATTTGTGCCTTTGCATAAAATTTTTAACTTCTTTAGAATAATGTTTGGTATGATCTGTCATATGAGGTCTT
>Ga0114997_10002158_pt1 | contig 16012 bp, 24 predicted proteins | sample ArcticOcean_MG_C_2_FD_87045 | JGI IMG/M metagenome (GOLD analysis project Ga0114997, IMG submission 87045) | Marine microbial communities from western Arctic Ocean - ArcticOcean_MG_CB4_136 | ecosystem: Environmental > Aquatic > Marine > Oceanic | place: Arctic Ocean: Canada Basin | collected... | reverse complement strand
TCATCAAAAGATTTTTGATGCATATCTTGAGCAAGTTGATCAAGATTAATAGAAGTTTCAAGAGACATAGGTGGGTTTTTGCCATGATAAGTCAAAACAACCATCTTACCATTTTCACCACCATCTGGCACATACTCTTCGGCAAATCGAGTAGATTCTATTTCTCTAATGTCTAAATTATGTTCAGCCCAAAACTCCTCAAGATCTTTCAAAGAAACTGTTGTATCAATTTTTTTACCTTTTGCATGTTCATTTTTATAATCATTTAACCACCCATCAAACCCAGAATATCCCCTGATCTGTTTATTATAAATTTGAGATTTTTGGGGGTCAGTCTGATTAATCATTGCTTTTAATTTATCTTTTGCAATAAATACATCACCAGATTGACCCTCTGCATTTAAATTTGATAAAAGTTGAGCTGTATCTTCCATCCCTTGATTTGCAAATATTGGATCACCAGCTCCAAATACTCTATTTAAAGCTTTATTACCTCTACCAAGAGCTTTAATTCCTTTTGAAACACCTCTTATTCCAGCTATGGGAGCAGTAAATATAGCCCCTGGGGCCATAAGTTCACCAAATAAGCCAGCTCCAGAAGTTGGATCTCCACCCATTTTAGAGTAAAGGTCAAGTGTTGTTCCCTTGTATTCTGGAACAAAATTTTGTTCTTCATAGTCAGGATGACCACCTGGCCGCATTTGTGTTAATCGTTGTGCCTGAGACATGCCACCACCAGGAGCTAATATGGATGCAACATCCATTGGAAAACCTCCTTCGGCAGCAACAATACCCTTCACAAAATCGGCAGGGTTACCCTTTGTTGCAGATTTTCCTTCCGTTCTTTTAATGTTTTCTAGAACTTTTTTCCTCTGGCTAATAGGTATATCATCCCATTGCCGTTGGCTCATAAATGATGGTTTTCGGGGGATTATACCGGGGCCGGCGTTTTCAGTTTTTCTGAGACCAGTACGTTTACGCATTAGGTAGGCCTTGAGGGGGCTGTTGCATTTGAGCTAACATTTGCTGTTCCTGAGCTTGTTGAGCTTGTTGCTGTTGTGCTATTTGAGCTTGTTGGAGGGCCGCATCCTGTTTCATCTCTTCACGATCTCGTTCCATCATAGCTTTAAGTCTAGAACCATCCATCTGGGTATTATATTTAGCTTGCATATCCATCATTGAAAGTTCTGTTTGGGTTTCAATCCTATCTTTCTCCCTATCATCAAGTCGGATCATTTTTTCTCTTTCAAGTTCAAGCTTGCCCATATCATTCTGAGCATCTGCTTGAGCTTTCTGAGCCTGAATTTGGATATACTGTTCTTCAGGAGATGGCTGAGGAGGCTCTTGAGGGGGAGGTTCGTATTTAGCAGGATCACCAAAAAATGCATTTGGATCTTTAAATCCTGCCAATTGGGCCATACGGGAGAGAGTCGTATGGTATTGGCCCAAATTAACTATAGGATTTTCCAGTCCATACTGTTGAAGCATGGTTTCCTGTTTCTGGGCCACAATTGACAGGAAATTCATCCGTTCGGCATCATTTCCAGCTCCTAATGGTATATCTACCATCACATCCATATCTGCATCCCAATATCTTGGATCTATAGGTACCCATTCATTCCTTAATCTTACCATCGATTCTCTATCTTGGTGCTTATGTACTAACTGTAAAATACCTTTATAGAGTGGTTTTAGTCCAGATTCAGCAAATGTACGAGCAATTAACTCAATATGGGCTTGAGAAGCTTTAACTGTTGAATCTACAGCAAGTCTTGTTGAAGATTGTAAATTTTCGGAGTCCAAACCTTGTGATGCTTTAGTAATACCTGTCCTTGTGGACTTTATTTCATCAAGCATACCAAGAATAGGTAGTGCTTGTTGTCCCACAAATGGCATATCAAGTTGTTGGACGGCCCCAGGAGCTCTTGCTCTTATAACAGATCCAACCTCGGTATTCATCACATCTTTCATGTTAACTTGACCTTCTTGAACCAACATCCGGGGATTTACTGCCATTACTAACGAATCCATTACATTTCTAAGGATAGCAGATTTTATCCTCTGAATATCTGCAACAATATCGGTAATTGACGATCCAATTGCAGTATGTGGTTCAGGTGCAGGGCAAAATAAGACAAATGGAATATAATCACATGGACCATTGTCCACAACATTATGTGTGGTACCTATCGTACATATCCGTCTTAGTTCTGATATACCATCTTGATCAACATCCAGATTGATATATGACTCACAATAAAGAACCTTTCTCTGGGCTGGTTCCATGTGTGTTCTACCCCTATCTGGACTGTCGGAATGTCTTGCAATAAATTCCTCATTTGTACCAAAAGATTCATCTGTTGAAGCATATTCTTCCAGATCATCTGGATCATAACCTAAACTTGTTAATTCAGAAATTGTTTTGTAGGATCGATGGGATACTATATCAGCTTCAGCCACACTTTTAGCTCTGCGATCAATAAGAAACTCTTCTGGTGGTAAAGCTTCAACTCTTACTTTCCCTTTTTTTATCCTTCGTTTAACAGTGACATTAAAAAGTGGAATACCATCTTGAGTTTGGCCTGACTGTTCCATTTCCACCGATTCCACATCATCTTCACCAGCAAGCATTTGGGCTTGTTGTTCATCGAGACCACTAAACTTTGAACTTTTTACTGATTCTGCTTCTTCCCACCAATATTTCATTATCCCTGTTCTTCGGATAAGGGCATCCTTGAACACAGACATCATTGTATCAAAAAAATCGGGTTGTTGTTCTATCAGGAGATTATTAATATATTCAGAACACTGTTCTGCCATCTTTTCATCTTCAGGTCCTCCTGCAGCAAATGAGACTATTCTTTTACTTCCAAAGAATATACGCATCATTGAAGGCATAATCTGATTAACTGTATCTCTCACATCATACGATACAACTCCAGATCTTCCTTCATCATCTTGTTCTGGAATATGGCCAGAATAATATTTGCTAGATGTTATCCTGTCTTGACCAAGTTCGTCATCTGAATATGAAATAGCATCATCAATAAGGTGACCAACAAAAGACCGAATATCTTCCTCGGACATTTCTTCTTTATCAATAACCTCTTCCAGTTCAGCTTCACCATCATCGGTGTATTCGTTTATTTCAGCCATTAACTTTCTTCATGAATAAATTATAATCTGTTGCAGATTTTTCACTGTTACATTTGTAACAACTAACAACCAGATTGTTAATATCTTGAATTTCAAGTTTTGATTTTAATTTTACTCGTGGGATTTTATGTTCTACCACAAATTTATCAGGATATAGAGTTATATCACAATAGTGACAGTAGGCCCTAGTGTCGGTGACACCCATGGCTTTTACCCAAAGACGGATATATGTTTCTCTGTTATAACCACCTTTGCCTTGCCCCTTCCCTTTCAGCCTTAAATCCCTAGCAGCCCATTTACATCGTAATGTACAATATTTTTGCCGTAGGTGTTGAAGTTTATTAGGGGTATATTTTTTGCCACAATAGTCACAAAACTTATCATGAACAATGTTAGTTCTAGGCATATACTCATCCAGTGTATCACAAAACCAACAAAAATGTAATGCTATTGGTTATACAATACCAGGAATGTTACGCTTCAAGGGTTTTTGCCATGAAAACCCAAAGCCGGCATGAACTGCGGCAGAACCGGCAAATGTTAAAACAAAGGCATCGGCATAATCTGGTGAGCCCCGGTGCCCTATCCTTTTTTTCATCTCATCTTTTGTTTCCATCCGTATCTTGCCAGATGACTCAAACGAGTATCTAGGAGAACATAATTCAAACATAAGTCGTTCATCACGAGGGATCCGGCAGTGACGTTGTTCGAACCATTCCTTAGCTTTGTGCCACAATTCTGCCCTCAAATTTTTATATTGGCCAGAAAGGGAAGCAGATTCGCCAGTATTTATCCCAATCACTGGTAGTCCCAGTTCCAGACCTCTATCAACTATAGAAGCTCCAATACCAACAACATCCACAAGTATTTCAGATGGAGCTATTTGTTCTTCTTGAGCTTTTTTATATTCGGCATTAACAATACCCATCGTTTTCATTGTATCAAGTTTAGCCCAACTCTTGATTGGTTCCATAACTGTGTTACCTCTACGTTTACACAAGGCCGACTTATCGGACCCATATCTAGCAACATCTAAGCCCCAGGAAATACCACCTTCTGTTGGATCTACATCTCTAGTAACAGAGCTTTCAACTAACTCATTTGAAATAATAGTATCATCAGAAGATTCAGCAAATTCACCAAGTACACGTATGCGGTATGTGTTAGAATCAACACCATAGCGTTCAGCCATTTCATCAATATACTCCTTTTTGACTCGGGCTGATTTTTCACAATTAACGGTGAGGGTCCACCATCTATCTGCCAACCTAGTGAAAGCATCATGGAAATAGCCTTCTGGTCGGGTAGGATTCCCCAATAGTAGCAGGGTTGCATTACCAGATAGTGAACCACCTGCTGCCGAAAATATAGCATCATCAACAGAACTTGCTTCATCAACAATTATCAGAACTTTATCTGAGTGGATACCTTGAAGTGCCTCTGGAGTCTCTTTCCGTGCAGTTCTACATGATATAAAAGATCCAGATGGGTCAGATTTTAAAACTATTCTTTCTGAAAATACTTCAAAAAGCTTATTAAGTGCAGGGGGTAACCTAATTAATTGTGATTTTAACTCTGCAAACAGAGCATCAAATAGTTGTGAGGCAGTTGGAGCAGTACATACTGTCTTTTGAGGATAAAAACATAACATGTGGTGCATCATTAACCAGGCGGCACACGTTGATTTGCCAACACCATGACCAGATTTAACGGCTAACAATCTCGATTTCATGGACTGTTCCATGACTTTTCTTTGCCACTCGTCTGGTTCCTCTTCTAGGATATCTCTAACGAATTGGACTGGATCGTTTCTGTATTTTTCAATAAACTCTGTGAATACATTTTGCTTTTCTGCTGGTAATGGCATGCGTCCTCTGGTAATGAACCTATATCGTTTAAAGCTTCGTCTGGTACCCAGTAACTTGATGATGTTCTACCATCATTATTATGATACCATTCGTCATGAGAAAAAACCTCTGGTGCACTGAGCCACCCTTTAAGCTCGTAAACACCATAAGCACCAATAACTAAAACATAATACTTATCCTTTTTATCCCTTTTCTTCAAAAACAAATTATCAAGTGGATGTGGCCTGGTCCTAACTTCGTAATGTTCACCAACGTCCGTGGCATCGTAACCAGATATCCCTGTTGGATAAACTCCCAAATACTTTGCAAGGGCAAACTCACCAAGTGCCCCCTCAATCGAGTTACCCCACAAACCCTTTGCTCCTGGATTCCCCCAATACTCCTTATAACTTTCTAGACTCTTTCCACTTTTTGAACGAAGCAGGCATTTTAACTGCCTTTGAAGGCCGACTGTCGATCCAATCGAAAGTTCTGCTGGCGTTAGAGTTACTGTCAATGATTTGGTAGACATTAATTTCATTTTCTCTCCCTGGAGCATCTATAATCCATACTCCATAATTTTTAGGTAACTTGCCCTCCAACCAAATAAATAGTAGTTCGGCATGTTCCTTAGTTTCACATTTAACTAACCCTGACCCTGTGGCCTTGATTTGCTTCCTAAGACTTTCTAGTATTGGTCCTGATAATTTCTTCGTCATATGGAACCGTATAATATATATTCTCCCGATCTAAATCAATACAATCAAATGCTAAATATTCACAACAATTACCTCTTCTCTTTGGATACCTCCGAATAATCTTTGCATGTACTAACCTAATACCACCTTCATGCAATTGGTCATCAACTTCAAAATAAACATCATCGCCGTTCCTAGGGGGAGCCGACTTATCCATTACCTTACTGCCCATTCTTTCACCCTTGACTGTTCTAACATGGTTTTCCATACGTTACAAGTTAATACCCAATTGGGTGGGTTACCCCTGACTATATCAAAATTCGGTTTTTTATTTTAGCAAAAAAAAATAGAGTTATATTTTGGGTGTGGGTTACCCTATGCCATATGGTACCCGCCAGGTAGGCGTGCCGGGGGGGCAAATAACGCAAAAAGTAGGCTATGGTAGGCCTAGACTCAGACCAGCCCACCATATTAAAAGTGTTCAGTAATGACTAAATTGAACACTTTATGCCTACTTATTGATATTATTAACCATTTTCCCACATAATATCTGGATTCTGGTCCCATGCCCACATGGGAGTGACTTCTTCGGGACCTCTGGCCTTGGTAATCACCTTAATAATATATACCTCTCTTGTAATATATACTTCTTGTATTATATCCTTTATAGTCCCCATATTATATCCTTTATAGTCCCCATATTAACCATAACTATAATAAGATGTGCCTATAGCTTTGATTAGAATATATAGTTGATTAGTATATAGTATATATATATATAGTTATAACCAAGCAGTGGCAGCTCTGAGATTGCTTAGTTTAGGTTCAGGTTAAACCTGTTTCGGTCGAGAAATCTTGAGTTGCCACTCTCTGTATTTAGTTAGTGTCTTTCTTTCGGTTGTGTCGTGCGTTGAGGTTTTTATCCACTTCCATTTTCTTGTCTTGAACAATCTCCATTAGCATTATAATATGTTTAGTGTCAATGCCTCGTAATTTGGCAGGAGGTAAGTCTTGAATGAGATCAAGTATATCATCCAAACAATCAAGCATATTAAGTGTCATATGAAGTCTTAACATTCACCTCTATTTTATTTGTTTCTTTTCAGGAGTAATATTCTTAATAGTTTTCATTTGTGACCGTAGTGCTTCAAGGTGAAGTTGTGTTGCATCACTAACTTGCATATCAATTGTCTGTCGTTCACCATATTGGATTGGACTGTATTTACTAGCAACCCATTGTTTAGCATTGATAATAGTCTTGGCTGATGCAGGATCAATGTGTCCAAGTTCCAACTTATCTGTAATGTCTTGTATTTGGCTGACTGTCATCTCTGCATATGCCATTTTAGCTTCCATGTACCTTGAATTAAGGTCATCATTAGATGATATTTGGTAATATAGTCGCTTGTATGGTATGTCAAGTTCTCTTGCCATCTTGGGTAAACTACCAAACTCTGAATAGCCATCAAATATTTTATCCCAGAACTCTGGATCATCAAACATCCTAAATTCTCGTGCTCTTTTAGCTCTTCTTACTGGTGTACCTGCCATTTTTCTCCGAATAAATAGGGCATTCCGTATATTCTGGAGTACTACTTTGCATATAGCCCGAGTCTACCTCCTGGGAATGCCCTTTAATTGTTTTAAGTTTTAGTCCATACTCATTAACACCTCTTGGGACTATTAAATCTTCTCTTTTAATTAGTTTATTCTCTTTAAAGCCTCTGTAATTAACAACATGTTGCCATCTTCCCCATCTTTCCTTTATTGTTGTAATATCTGGATGTTGGAGCCTTAAAGATTCAGCCATTTGCCATCTTCCATCGTCTGCATAAAGCTCATCGGAGTTACCACCTTTCATTGTCATTGTGGCGGCTTTTTCTTGTAAGAAAGCATAGAATAATATAGTGCACCAACCATCCTTTAAAGCACGGATCGACAGGTCTGTATCCTCGTTATAACGACCACGCCAACGATAAGGAATATCATTCTTGATAAGGATACACGAGTATATCCGTGTATTAAACGTACAGGCTGGTCTAGTTGACATATCCGGTATAAAGAATCGATATTGTAGTCCAGATAGGGCCACATTTTCATATCTATCAGTAAAGTCTTCGGCTGCCTTTAGTATTGTACCAGAAGAAACATTTATTTTCATGTTATTATTTCTTCGGCAGAAGTTTCTGATGTTATCATCCATTATCCAATGTCTTTTAGCACCTATTGAGATTGAATGCTCCCAGACCCAATTTCTTGCAGGGATACCTCCTTCTCCTAGGTTACTGAATGGTAACACATGTATTTTATCCTTATGAATATGTTCTGCATAATCATCATATTCTTGTGGTTCTATGACAATGTGATATGGAACTTTCATCCGTTCAAGAGCCTTGCTAGTCAACCTAGACTCATGTCTACCTTTGCTTATAATATACACTGGATATTTTGGATTCATATATAAATATTAACTCATTATTTTAAACAAGTGTTGATAATATTACTCCTCATAGTTTTGCATTTCTTCACCAAACTCTGGATATTCTCTATCAAATTCATCTTCATCCACCCAAAGTTTATAAGATGCATGTCTCACTTCTGCTTCAGGATGCCAATATGATTTCCGTAAAGGATGTATTTTCTGACCAATTTTATGTTCAAAATCTTTCACATCTGCTTCACATTTAAAGAACATATAGACCATCCTGTATGGTGACAAGTCTTTTTGTTCATATTCTGGCATATCTTGCCATTCTGTTCGCCACGATGTTTCCCAACCTTCTGGATTGCTTGTAATATCTTCAAATGATTGTTGTTCCACTATTTGTTTAGGTTTTCCACTTCTATATCCCATGTCACCTTATATATTTAAGCATCATTAGTTAACTGATTAAAATTGTCTTGTTCCTCATTTTCATATTCAAAACCAAAACCCATTCGTTCCTCAATAGTTGTACCAAATCTGATGTGAACAGAAGGTATTTTTGAACGAGGTTCATCGGGAAATTTAAGTATTGTATTGCCTTTTTTTAGGTATTCAAGAACGGCTTCCTTAGTTGTATCATTTGGATTAAATGTTGCTGTATTAACTCGTTTAAATTTTGAAAAATCTCGAGGTGCTATTACAGGTCCCCTTTTATCCATTGGAGATACACGTTCAAATTTCTTTTGTTTTTTTCGTTTTATTTGCTGTTTATTTTTTGCATTAATAACACTACATGCTCTGGAACATGACTCATTATCATCACGGATTGGTTGAAACTTTTCACCACAAATAACACATTCAGTTTCTGGCAACCAAGTCCTATTCATATCTCTTCTTATTTTGTCTCGTTTCTGTTTATGTTTTTTGTAACAAACATCACCACAAAATCTTTTTTTAAAACCACCTAAATTTTTATCACATACTATGCATTTTCTCATAACAATCCTTTTTTAACTATTATTTGTATGAACACCTTCTACAAGAAAAGTATCATCATTAAGTGGCATCTCCTTTTCACATATTTTTATTGACACTTTAACAAATCCATGTTTAAAAGGGTTATAGTTCCGGGTAAATTGTATATGGCTAAACTGCTTATCATTTGGAAACATACCTGCTGTTTCCATTGCATCAATTAACACTTTGCTTAAATTATCAATATCACCATCTGGACCTCTTTTAACGGGATAATAAACTGATACAGCAAGTGCTAAAATATCATCTTCTTTAAAAGATTTGGCACCATTTGATTTGGCTTCCAACCATTTTAATACAACTTCTGCAATAAAAAATCTTGCCTTTTTAGTTTTGATTAGTCTCCTGTTAACAATTTGCCAATAATTATTAGCACTAATCGGGAATGGTAGTTGTATTTTCAGCACGGAAATCCTCCAATGATTGGTTTGTCTTAACAGCTTTTTGTAGTTTATATAACATATTTTTCATATTATCTGGCATTCCAATACTCTTATTTTGTGGTGCAGGCAAGAGTTTCCTGTCTTCTTCCAACTTTGATAAATATAAATTATCCTCACAAGCTTTCCTTTTTGGATTTGTTAGAGTACCTTGTCTAATATCTTTTACAGTAGGAAAGAAAGAACTTTCTTTGATATGATCAGTAAATGCTCTGTTTATTTTATCAGCTTTATAATCTTCCAGCGATTCGGCCCAAAATTGAATTTCCATCTTACCAAGTTTCCCAAATTCTCTAGTATGGGCATGGTAGTTTAATTCACATTTTTTAAGGCAGATCAGTAGTTGTTTATATGCTGACTCATCCACTAGTTTAAGCTCCTCTGATTATTCTCAATATTATAGAACTCAATGTCAAGTTGGGATATTTGATCCTTAGACTTATGTTTTGGGATAATATCTCTGTTACGATCAGGTACAAGATCAAACCTTATCCCAATCCACTGATTAAGCATACTCTGGTTGATCACATTATAAATATCTCGGCCATCAATATATCTATTCCTTATTTCTGATAACATACGGCTAGCAGCGTTCAGTGAATTCCATGGTTTCATTCTACCATTACTTTCTGCCTCTTCTTGTTTATATGCAACCCATTCTGGCCATATTTCCAGAAACTCGGGATGATCAGCCAACTCATCTGGAATCACAACTTTAGTAAGGATATCTTCTGTTGAAGGTGGATTAACTTTCATAGGTGCCTATAGTTAAATATTTATAGTTTATATATAGTTATATATATATAGTTTTATATATATAGTATAGGGCCCCCTTAAGCTTTAAGGTTTAGTTCTGCTTTACGGGAATCTTTCAGGGCTCGGATTTGTTTATTATTTTTGGTTTCATCAGACTGCATACCCCAATATTCTGCCAAATCTGTTAGAGTATCTGCTCGGGCCATTTCAATTTTGGCAAGGGAGAAAGCCGTTTTTGAAACTTCTTTTGGTTGAGTTGTTTTAGGTGGTGCAGGATTTTCAATTCTAGTTGTTTCTGCATCGTCATCCTCTTCCGGCCCTGCCGATAAACCAAACATTGCTTGTAATATTTGTCGTTTAGCATAAGTAATGGCACTTCCAACACCTTGAGGGGTTTGTTTATCCAGGATCAATTTATAGTAGCTTTGTATATAATGTCCAGATTCTCTATGTAATAATATTGTAATAAGACCTTCTCCGGTTGGAAATTGCATAATTCCAAGACCATATTCTTTACAAGCTTTATCAATTCTATTAATAAGAGTATCCAACATTATATAATCATTTCCAAAATGTGGATTTTTACCTTGTGCAACAATGTGAGATCCTAATTTTTTCTTCACATCAAACCAAGCTTCAAATAGTTCTTTGGCAGTAACTCCTTTTATTTCAAAATTAAGTTCATTTTCCATATCTCTCCTAATACCATTTTATGTTAAGTGTTTGGATACCATTATAGTATCCAGTTAAACGCTTTTTTTCTGTTTCGGAAGCACTCCGATATTCTTTAAATCGTTTGATAAAATGTCTAGTATCATCACGACCTTTTTCAAGACTCTCCTCATCCAAACGATAAGTTTGAACATTCCAAGGTCTCACTTTTTCACAGACCACAAATAAGAAATCATAATTTTCCCCAGTTATGGCTTTTAATCCATCCAAATACCAACTTGCCTGGATGTCGTACCTATATTTTTTAACTGCACTTGCAAAAGCAAATGGATGTGCAGAAAGCATAAATTTTAAATCAATACATAGTTTTTTATCCCTTAATAGTTTATCACACCTAAAACAACCGTCGACACCTACTACTGGATGACTGAAAAAGCCAGAAATTTCATTTTCACCTAGATTTTTAGTAAATAAATCTGAAACAAATACATCATCAGTAATTTTTTCTCTCCAATTTAGTATTTGGGTCCATTCTGCTTGGTCTAGTAATATTTTATTCTCTTTAGTAGCTTGTGTTTCAGCAAGTGCTTTCTGTTCCTTACCAATTTTAGTTCTACAATCCACTTTTGGCATAACTAGATAACGACTGCTAAATTTATTAAACTCAAGCAATGTAGTATGGGCTGCACTTCCCATTCTTAATCCATCAGTTGATATTTGCTGATGTCTAGTCTCCCAATGGTTTATTGATTGGCCAAATAACTTTACTTCTGAAGCATGGAAAAATTCAGGTTTATTAATGTACTCATCAAAAGGCATTTCCTTTATGAGTTGTCCTAATAATTTACTGGGCATGTTCTCTCCTTGTGAAACCCCACCCTGTTAAAATAACAAGGCGGGATAGTTTTAGAATGGGTAGTCCTCATCATCCTTTTTGGCTTCACTTGAGCCAGATGATTCTGCTAATGCTATTTTCCAGCATTGTAATGAAATGACATATCCGGAGCCATTATCATTTTCCCATTTTCGACCTTTCAAATTAATATCGCAAGTGACATTGTCACCCACCTTATATTGATCTAATAAGTCAGTTTTTTGATTGATGAACTCAAGCTTGAGGTGCTCGGGCCATTGGGGGTTGGGAGCATGTTCCAGAATAAATTCCCTTTTTTTAAATTTCTCTGAAAATTCATGCACATCGTAAATCTCTTCAATTACACCAGAGATTTGAATCGAATCACTCATTTTACTCCTTCCATAGAGGGTTGGTGGACATCCATGTCCATATGAACCAATTTTCCAAATTGGCTATTATGAAAATACCACAGGATTGTGGCTATCCATAATCTCTTGATCCACAACACCAATTAATCTATCTGCTGTGGTTCTAATCTTAGAAATTAATTCGTCATTTAAAATTTGACTGACAGTTGAAGCACTAGTTCCGGAAGCAGTTGCCACCATATTAATAGTGATACCACGTTTCCTTAATTTGCTTCGGTATGATTCCATCGTTTACTCCTTACGAAATAGGTTATTTTCTAACCATTATATATTGTTAATTCCAAAAAATATACATTTATTTTAAAAAAGTTAAAAAAAAGATTAAAAAAAATAATAAAAAAAGATCAATAAAATCAATAGGTTTTAAAAAAAGATTAATTTATTTTAAAAAAGATTAAAAAAAGTGTTTACATTTGTTTATTTTCCATGGTATACTGTACCTACGTTGCTAATAACGTTGTTGTTGGTCAAACGTGATTATGATTAACCAATGTTCATAAGGAGATATTATGGGAACATTAATTGTAGAAAAGAAAGTAACAATGTCGGAACTTAATAAAATGCCTAAGCCAATTCCGGCAACAAGATTTCATAAACCAATCCCTCATTTTAAAGCTGTAACTTCGGTTATAGAAAATATTGAGTCGAGAGGATTGGAAGTTTCTGACCTTGAGGTTGGAACTTCACACCAGGATATGAGATGTTTTTGGTTAGCAAAACTAAAAGGAGAAGGTGACCATGCTCCAATGATAGGTGGCCGAAACAGTCATGACCGATCAATATCATGGTCATTATATGGAGGTGCTTCAATATTTATATGTAGCAACTTAATGGTAGCTGCTCCATTTGCAGATTCCAGGAAACATATTGGAGATATTGATTTGGAATTACCTGAAATGGTAAATACATCTATTGAACGTGTTTTAAGGGACAATACAATTAATAGAGATCGAATTAAGTTCTATAAGGACCAAACAATAACCGATAAAGATGCTTATTGGTTTGCTGTAAATGCCATGAAAATGGATATACTTGCTCCGAGTAAAATAAAGTATATTGTTGAACAATGGCACTCACCACTTCATGAAGAGTTCTCAAGTAAAACAGCATGGAGTCTTCATAATTGTTTCACTGAGGTATTTAAGGATCTACATTCTGCGGATTTGGTATATCACAGAAACAATGTTTTAACTAATCTTGTTGATGACTTTACTAACTTTAAAAAGCCAATCATTAACATCACTCCTGCTAAGAAAGAGGAGAAAGTTATTGTGGTTAATTCACCAAAAGTTAAAGCTGTCTCTAAACCTAAAGCTAAGTTCATAGCCAAGAAAAAAGCTAAGGTTGTTATTAAAAAGAAAGTACTTGTTACAACCAATGAGGATATAGTAATTGTTCCAAAGGTTGTTAATGTAATTAAACCTCCAACTGATAAAACAGGTAAAGGTTTGGATGAAGCTATAAAAGGGCATAATGCCAAAAGTAAAAAAAAGGCTGCTTAATTAAGTAACCATCAATCAAGGGCATCATGAAAGGTGGTGCCTTTGGAGATGTTTACATAGTGTATACATCCTTACTTCGGTAAGTAATTTTAATTTTGCATAGGAGAGTATATGGCTTTATCTGCAAAAAAAACTACTGACTCAAAAGATATGAGTTGGTCTCCTGAACGCCGGGCTGCTTGGAGCAAACGGATGAAAAAGGAGAAAGCAAATGGTACTTGGCATAAGAAGACCATGAAAGAAATTGGTCGGAATATCTCAAGTGGTAAGAAAGCTTCCAACAAGAAAAAAAGGCTTTCAATCGCTCGGAAAAATGGTTGGGAAACCAGACGAGCAAATGGTAATTGTGATGCCCCAGAAACAACCTCAACAGAAACAGAACAAGACCTTATAAAGATGTTGAAGTTATTAACAAAATATTTGGGGTTTGAACAAACCGTTGAGGAATTTACTGAGCAAGCTGTCAAAGAAAAAATGTATAGAGTTGCTGCAGTATTTAATCCAAACAAACACTTCCTTTTATTTGGTGATTTAGAAAAGGAACGCTAACAACAAAGGCCCTCTTCGGGGGGCCTAAAACTATGGGTGAAGAAATAACATTTTCAGAATATGTAATGAGATGCCTTGATCCAAAAGTATGTATCAAAATCTACAGGGAGAGAAAACATGGGAAAAAAACCACTAACCAGAAAACAGGTTCAAAAAATAAGAGTGCTAGTGAAGAACAAACCACTTCAAGAACTACTACTAAACCTGTCAGTTGATTTAATGTTGAGATCATCAGACCTTCTGGCATTACGGGTGTCAGATGTCATCACTAAAAATGGTTCTATTAAAACCGAAGTTAAGGTAAAGCAGAAAAAAACTGGGAGAACAACCTTACCCTTACCCTTAAGTGAAACTTCGCTTAGAGCGATAACTAAGTATCTTTCTGGTAAACCATTAGATGATTATATTTTCAAGGGCCAAATGTATCATTGTACTAAAAGGCCTATTACAAGTCAACAGTATGCTAGAATTGTTAAGGGTTGGATCGAAAATATTGGAATTGACGATACTTCTCATTATTCGACCCACAGTATGCGAAAAACAAAGGCCTCTGTTATATACATGGAGACCAAAGATGTTGAAGCATGCAGACGTTTACTTGGTCAGTCAAGCGTAATAGCCACTAGTGCATATTTGGGAGTTACTGATAACTCTGCACTAAAATTAGCTAAATTAACTATGGTGTAAATATGAGAAAAATCTGGTTAACCGAAGAAGATTATAGAGTCTTAAAAAGTTTTATTGCTATCAGTATAACAAATTATGGCACAGCTTTCACTGATGGTAGGATTTCAAAGGAAGATTATAACAGTATGGATAAATTTCTTGGTAGATTCTATGAAATCAAAAAACTAAGGTCACGATACGACAAAACTAAAGCAGAAGGATATAAGGAGACTCATGGGAACTAAAAGGAAAATGATTGCAGTAGACCAACCAACACATACTGCGGTACTAGAATATTTGGAAAGTATTAAACAATCAACAGGGCTTAAAATAACTTTTAGTTCGTTCAATAATGCAGCCCTTTTTGAAAAAATTCAACGGGATAAACACAAAAATATAATAAGGTAAATATGAAAAAACTAATATTAATTATAGCCCTATCCATGGGAGTGACTATTACACATGGTCAGGAGTATAAAATAATCTGCAAAAGGATCTCTGGTTGTCCTGTGATAAATGGGACTTGTCCAACCTGTGAAATTATTGGTGTTAATAAGTTTCAAAAGGAATCTGATGAGGAACTTGATAGAATGATAGAGAAATATAATATTAATCTTAGGAAAGAATATCCATCAGATTTTTTTGAGGTAAAACAGAGTGATAAAAACCCATCTGGATGGGATACTTATATGTATCCAACCTGGAAAGGAATCAGAGTACTATATTAACGAGGACCTAAAAGCCCGAAAGGGTTTTGATTTCTAATTTCATCTTGAGGTGCTAGAATGGATGGTGCCATTCCAGGAAACAAGTCTCTAGTTCTCTGTGCATTTGCGGTACGTCTACCTTCTGCTTCCATTCTATTAATTGCTTCGTTAAGTTGATCTGGGCCCTGTGCATTCATATATGGGCCCATCCCTGAAACTCTATCTTGAACTTTCTTTTGATCAAGAGAATCTAATGACATACCTCCGGGGCCACC
>Ga0114997_10002157_pt1 | contig 16020 bp, 12 predicted proteins | sample ArcticOcean_MG_C_2_FD_87045 | JGI IMG/M metagenome (GOLD analysis project Ga0114997, IMG submission 87045) | Marine microbial communities from western Arctic Ocean - ArcticOcean_MG_CB4_136 | ecosystem: Environmental > Aquatic > Marine > Oceanic | place: Arctic Ocean: Canada Basin | collected... | reverse complement strand
CGCTCGCTGCGGTCGGTCGCTTGCTCGGTCGCTTGCAGGGCGCAGGGCGGTGCGGTGCGCTCGCTGCGGTCGGTCGCTTGCTCGGTCGCTTGCAGGGCGCAGGGCGGTGCGGTGCGCTCGCTGGCCGTGTTCTTGCTCTCCCACACCCGCTCGGGCGCTTGCAGGGCGCAGGGCGGTGCGGTGCTTTCGCACACCCGCACGGGCGCTTGCGGGGCGCAGGCGAGCGAGCGCACGAGGGCGGCGGCTATGGCGGGCACGACGCTGTTCCCCACGATGCGCAGACACTGCCCGCGGGACAGGCTGCCCGAGACCTGCAGCGGGGGCGCGCCGCCGTGCAGCGTGGCGTGCAGCTCGGCGACTATGGTGCGCCCGGGGTGCAGGGAGTAGGTGGGCGGGAAGCCCTGTATGGCGAGGCGCTCGGGCAGCGTGAGGGCGCGGTCCCCGTGGCGCTTCCAGGTGTGTGCTCGGCACTTGCCGCTGAACTGCGTGTTCAGGTCGGTCCGGGTGTACAGGTGCAGCTTGTTCGACTTGCAGAGGAGCGAGAAGTAGGAGCAGCCCAGCGTGCGCAACCCCTCCCCGGACTCGAAGCGCGCGGGGCTGAGCACGTGGCCCTCGACGCCGGCGCTGCGGCGCGCGAAGTTGTCGGTGGAGGTGCGTATGGCCACGTCGTCGGGCCCGAGCCCGTGGGCGGCGAATTCTGCGAGCAGCGCCGGCAGTGCCCGTGCGACCGTGGCCCCCGCTCTCTCGCTGCGGCGCTTGCGGCGCTTGCAGCGCCTGCCCCCCTCCAGCAGCGGGGGCTCGGTGCCCTCGAGGGCCCACCCCGCACCCGTGTACATTCTGCGGCGGCGCGTGGGGGCGCCGAACTCGTCGCCGTAGCACGCAGGGTACAGCTGCGGCTGCGGGGCGGGCGGGGGCGCCGGGAAGAGCTCTTTCAGCGCCCCCTGCACCGCGCGCGCCGCGCCGGGCACCTGCTCCATGCTCCACGACGTGGGGCGCATGGCGGCGACGACCTGCAGGAACCACATCGTGAGCGACCGGCGGCCCGTGTTGGGCGCGTCGCCGGGCTTGCTGCGGAGGAGGATCGTGTTGGCGACCGACCAGTCCTGGCAGGGCGGCGAGCCGTGCAGGTGCCACTCGGCGCCGGCAGGCAGCAGCTCGGCGAGTGCGCTTCTGAGCCCCGTGCAGAAGGCGGGGACGTCGCCTCCGAGTTCCATCAGCACGTGCCTGGCATCCGGCCAGTTTCCCGCGTGCGCGAGGAGCGCGGGGCGCCAGTTGTCCGCGCACAACACCAACCGAGCACCCGCGGCGTGCGCGCCGGCAGAGAACCCGCCGCCGCCGCAAAACAGGTCGACGACGTTTGCAGGCATGAGCTTCCCATCTGCGGCGCGGTCGACCGCACGACGCTATCGTAGCGCAAGTTTAAGGTCGGGGCAGCACAGCACACATTGCGGCATGCGACTGGCATCCTGCTGCAAACTGTTCTTTGGCCTCAACTGCCTGGCCGCGTGTTTCTGGCTGGGCATGGTCGCCGCAGTGTCGCTGGTATCGCTCACCGCGTTCACGTCGTGTGGCGGCGCGCTTTGGTCGTGCGACGCCTTCTTCCTGGCGGCGACTCTGCACTCTTCAGAGGCCAAACGGTGCGGCACGCGCAGGGCTCCGGGCGGCGCAGGCAAGCTCTACGATTCGCGCAGTTTGTGTCCCGTATCTGCCCAGGCAACCGGGTCTCCGGCGTACTTTTGCAACAACGAGAGCGAAGCCCCCGATGCAAAGAGTTTGTGGCTGCGCTGCAACTCGCTGCTCGGGGTCGGGCTGGGATGCTCGGAGAGTTTCGTTTGCGAGCCGGACGCCACACGCTACGACACGGGCGCGGAGTGCGTGTGCACGGCCGAAAGCGGCACGCGGGTGTTCGGCACGCGGGAGGCGTGGCTCAAAAACAGCAACGGCGATTGCTCGCTCGCGAGTGCGACGTCGGAGTCCCCCTTTGCAGAAATATGCGACTGTGCAGGCGGCGGCGCGTTCGCCCACGTGCAGAGGGCGGTGGAGGGAGAAGTTGCCTCCTCCGGGCACGCTCGCAGCGAAGAGCGCTTCGCGTGCGTGCCACACAAGAGCGTGGCCTACGACGGGGTGCGCTCGACCGGCTCTCTGACCGGGGTGTCCGGGGACGCGTGGACGCGGCTGGCGGGGGACTTCGAGCCCACGTCGCTTCCTGCGCAGTGCACTGCGTTCACGGCTGAGGCGGCGGCCTCCCCGGCTTGGGTGGCATACGAGCTTTCGACGAGGTACGCTGCGGGGGCGCTCGCACCGACGGTGAGCACGGTTAGCCAGGTGCGCATAGACGCGCCCCCCCCCCCAGGGGCCCCAGGGGAGGCGGCTCTCGTGGTGTTCTTGCACACAGCAGGCACCACCGACTGGGACAGGGACGTGCAGGAGTCCGACCTGCTGGGCGCGGTCTTGCGGTCGCGGAGTTATGACGCGGTTGCCGCCGACGACCGGGGAGATGTATACGACCCCGCGCAGCCCGCCTTCGAGCGTTTCCGCTCGTGCATCCAGAACGGCACCATCTGGGAATGCGACCAGAACGTGGACGCTGCGAGCGTGGTCGTCGTGCACGGCACCGCTGGCAAGCAACTCGAGCTGTGCGAAGTGCGGGTGTTCGCGGAACTGGGAGGGCCCCGGGGCGCCGTTCCCGATGCCGTGTGCGCGGGCTCCTACCCCTCCGCCGACTGCCAGCACGCAACGAGGCAGTCTTCGCAGCGCCAAACTTTGGACGGCGGGCTGTCCTATTTCCCGGTCGCATCAGCGGCGGGCCACGACCTCGGCTCGCAAACACAACCGATCCTCGGGAGTGCGTGCGAGGAAGGTCTGTGCGGCTGGTGGTTCGTGCGTTTCACGGACGACGTCCGCGTTCTGGGCGCGGGCTTCGACAAAGTTGGCGTGGACGACACCAGCGGCCCGTGCGTTGGCGGAGTCCGGGCGCTCTACTCGCTGAGTGCCGCTGCGAGCGACGCACTGGAGGACGGCGCGTCCCCTTCCCGGGTGACTCCCGCGAATGCCGCCGACCTAGGGTACACGAAGTTGGGGGGGCTGTGGCCTTTGCAGGCTCGGGTGGAGTTCGACGAGGACCCCGCAGGCGCCCTCGACGCGCAGCCGCCCGCCCGCGGGGTTCTGATCACTCTTGACGTGAGTGGGTGCGCGTCCGCAGACCAAGAGGCCCTGTTCTCGCTCCGCATGCGCAACTTGCAAATAGAAGTGGCCCCCGCGAGCTAGCTAGCTAGCTAGCTAGATGTTCTCGGCTAGTTTCAGGCAGAGGAGTGCGACGTCGCCGAAGCACCCCATTGCGAGGTAGACGAGCAGTGCGGCGACTGCCAGGCGGGCTGCAGCAAAGGGGAGGCAGAACACCGTGCCACCTTCGCCTTCGCCCCCCCAAAGACTGCCGAGCAGCGCAGCCGCGTCGTAGCGCAGCGCATTGACCAGCACGCCACGGGACGCCCCCGCCGGCCTCCAGTGCTCCAAACAGAGGCGAATCTGGCCGTCCGTGACCGCCGCCTCGGTGAAGTTGAAGTCGATGCTCGGGAAGCAGCGCCGGTGGATGTTGCCGGACCAGTTGCACAGTGGGTTCATCATCACCAGCACGTAGTCGAGGATGTCTGCCCAGAAGAAAGACCTGTCGTTGGGGAGGTGCACGGCGTCGCCGCAGAAAGCGGCGTCGGCGTCCACGCCACACAAGCAACAGCCAGGCGGCTGGAGGCCGGAGTCGGATGCAAGGAGCCTTATGGCGTATGTCCAGTGTGCAAGGGGGTGGTCCTCCCAATCCTCGCAGCCGGGGGCGGTGGAGAAGGAGTACCCCTCATCTACGCCGCACTCGCTTCCCGTCGTTGCCTGGAGCCGGCGGCGCGTGGCGCGCTCGGGGTGCGCAGCGAAGCGCACGACGACGTCTTCCAGCCACCCATGTGACACCTGGGAGAAATCGTGCGTGTGCACCAGAGCGTCCCGGCCGTGTGTCCGAACGAGCCGTTGCTCGACGTCGTCGAACAGTCCGTGCGCATGGGGGATGCCGGAGCGCAGGAAGCGCGCGGCGGTGCGTGCGAGGTGCTCCGGGGCGGCGGCCCAAGGCATTTTGCGGCGCGGGCGCTGCCCCAGCAGCCGCTGGTGCGCATCGAGCAGGTGCCGAGACGGCGGCGGCGGCGGCGGTGCCGGCGGCGCCTCGGGCAGCCCATCGGGCCGCACCTCGAACAAAACGCGGGCGTCGCCATCCGAGGCGCTGACCGTGCCGGGGCCCCGCCTCGGTCCATAGGCCGTCTCGGTCCACTCGTCCTCCGAAAAGCTTTCTCCGGGGTCCTCTGCTACGCCGTCGGTGCCGCCGAGCCACGATGGCAACAGGCTTACCAGGATCCTCTGCAGCGTGCTGACGGCGGCGAGGACGAGTTTGAGGACGACTTTGAGCAGTGTTTCGATGAGGTCCATCAGAGCAGGGATCATTGTTTCGCACGCCGGCCCCACTTCCCCTTTGCTTAAGCGCCCAACACAGCCGACGGCCGTACCGAAGAATTTGAGCAGTTTTTCGAACAGGAGGGCCAGCTGCTCGGTGAGCTCCGTAAAATGGTCGCTTAGTGCGTCGACCAGAACGCCGAAGACCTCAGCCAGCTCCGTGTACAGCCAGCGGAGCTTTTGTGGTATCTGGACGAGGCGGATCGCCTTGAACATGAGCCAGTTGCCGGTGAAGCCGATGGTGTGCACCCAGGCAGAGACGATCCGGCTCGCATCCTGGAGCAGCTCGTTGTCTTGAGTCAAGGCGGCTGCCAAGCCGAGTTGGTCGTTGAGGCCTTCTTGCAGCCGGCGCGAGACCGCGAGCTCGACGTCCTGCCTCACCGCAGCCGCGTCCGGGTGGCCGCGCAGGACGTAGTTGAGAGGGGGTTCGCCGTCGAGTGGCTCCTCCCACAAGATGCGCCACATCTCGGCGCGGCGAGTGTCGGCGTGCAGCTGCTCGGCTTCGGCATCCTCGAAAAAGAGCTCTCGGGGGAACCAGGCGTCGGTCGCGTCGTCGATGGCGTCCATCCCGAACTCGGCCCATTCCCCCGTGAGCATGTAGTGAAGGTTCTCGGCAAATGCCACGTCGTTGCCGGAACCGCCGGACGCGGCGGACGCGCTCGTGCAGTCGCCGCCGGAACCGCCGCCGCCGACGCTGCCGTGCACGCAGACCAACACGGTAAACGCCGCGGACGCGCAGACGAAGCGCCACTGCAGCAGGTACCAGCGCATGTGCCAGAGCACGCCGTTCCACACTGGCTGCAGCTGGGTGACGAGCACGAGCAGGAAGTTCCAGATGGAAAACAGGAACACCGCGGCGACCGAGAGGCCCGCACTCGCTGCGCAGTGAACGGTCTCCGCGCCCACGACGACGACGGCGAAGAGCAGTGTCTTCCCCACCAAAAACACGCACGTCGAGGCGGGCGTCTGCACTTTTCCGCTCAGCGCCACGAACACGACCTGCGAGAGCAGTTGCACGGCGACGGCGAGCCCCAGGCCCACAAGGGTCGTCACGACGACGGCCTCGCCAATAGCCGACGCCGTGCAGCCCCCGCCGGTGGCGGCAGTGGCGTCGACGATGGACTGGAAAAAGGCGGTGAAGGCGCTCGACGGCGACGACGATGCCATACTTGGTCTGGGAGGGCGTCGATTTAAAACAGCGCGCGCGCATCAGCCGCGAGTGCTCACGCGAGCCCCACTGCTGTGTGGCGCAGCGTGTCGAGCACGGATATGACGTCGGGTTGCGTACCCAGCATCCAGGCGAGCAATCTGCGCTTGGCGCTCTCCGGCCACGCATGCTCTCCGCGAAGGTAGAGTGCGAGAGCGACTCCCACCAGAGTGTGCATGTTCTGAGACGCAAGCATGCCGCGCCCCGCGTTCCCGTCGTCCACCATCGCCTTGAGCTCGGCGACCGACTCCGCTGCAGAGGGCAGCGACGCAGCTTCGCGCGCCGCCTGCGCAAACAGCAGCTCCTGCAGCCTAGGGGAGAAGCCCTCCATTGCGACTGCGCGGGCCAAGTCGGCGGCGGCGGCGGCCCGTTGCATCTCGCGCGCCTAAATGCGCGCAGCGGCGGCGGGCACCGGCTATCGTGCACCGCCGGATTTAAAGCACGGTGGGGGGGGCGGGGGCATGCAGATCTTCGTGAAGACGCTCACCGGTAAAACGATCACGCTGGACGTCGAGGCGAGCGACTCCATCGAGAACGTGAAGGCCAAGATCCAGGACAGGGAGGGCATCCCGCCGGACCAACAGCGACTCATCTTCGCCGGCAAGCAGCTGGAGGATGGGCGCACGCTCTCCGATTACAACATACAGAAGGAGAGCACGGTGCACCTCGTGCTGCGCTTGCGCGGCTAGCGCGAACGCGCCTCCGTTGTCCCCCACGGACAGCGCGGGCAGCGTGCACGATGGTCGACATGAGCACGCCGATGAAGGCGCTAGAAGGCGGCTTCGACAAGTGGCGCTACGCAATGGATTCAATGGGCGAGGCACACCGCGCGAATTTCCCACTGGCGACGACCCGGCCGTACCTCGAGTACTGCGGGGTCTCGCTGGTAGCCGGCGCTCTCTGCTTTGTCGCCGCCGTGGACACGTGCGGCGACGAGGCGCATTGTGCTGGCAACGCCGGCGGCGCTGCGTTATACTTGCTCGCCCGCGTACATGTAGGCGAAGCGGCGGGGGGTCGGGTGCACGCACTGCTGCTGGCCCAGCCTCTCTGCGGCGCAGTGTGCAGCCGCTCCTTGCAGCTCCCATTCGCTTGGCTCCTGGTCGGGATGGGCGGAGTGGGCCGCGTGCAGCACGAGCACGTCCCAGTGCCACACTGCGCGGCCGTCGGCGAGGGTCGAGCGCGTGCAGCCGCCCGACGTGCGGCGGATCTCCGGGTTGGAGTACACAGCGCCCGCCACTTTCAGCAGGGCGGAGCCGCCGTCGCACCCCCACCTGCTGTCTAGCAGCACCGCGGCGGGGGAGGGGGGCGTGCGGAGCCGGTGCAGAGGCGGCGCGGCGGTTTCGGCCGGCGGCAGCAGCGACTGCAGCACGCAGCACGCGACCGCGAGGGCAACTGCCCGGGTGCCGAAGGCGGAACCCATGCGCAGCGCGTCGTGCGAGACCATCACGCCCGTCTGCGTCGTGGGGGGCAGGTTAAAAGGCAGGTGCACAAGCCCGAGGAGTGTCCGCATTGGCTAAGAAGCGGGGTGTGTTGGTGGGAATGTGGGCATTGCTGCTCTGCAAGCTGTGTCTGCTGCTGTGCGCGGCTGCGCGCGCCCCCCCCGGGGGGCGCCCGCAGCAGGCGCGCTCGGTGCTGTACGGCGTGTTCGACGACTCGGCAGTGGGCGCCGTTGGCGTGGAAAGCCTGCCTCTGCGCATCGACCCCCCGGACGCAGAGCAGGGCCTGTTGGGGCGCGCCGCGGGCATCCAGACCTTCCTGGAAGGGCTCGACCTCAGGCAAGCAGCCGCGCACGGCAGGCTCGCACTCGATGCGGCGCGCCCGGTTTCCATGTGGCACTACTGGGCACTGAGCGCGTCGAACGGGCTGTCGTTCGGAGTCCTGCTCGACGGGGTGCCGGGGCAGCTGGCGAAGACGGGGGCCGTCGGGGTCCCCGTCGGGCGAAGTGCGTCCGGCGAAGTGTACACCCACTTCTCGCTGAGCGTGCACACGGACTCGTGCGCAAGTTGCGTTGTGCGGTGGAGCGCGCGCCCCACGGCGCCGGCGTTCCCCGCGACCGACGACGACGGGGTGGGGCGCTCTCTGGAGGTCGGGTGGAACGCCACGATGACCCGCGCGCCCCCCAGCCAGGGCGGGTGCGGGTGTTCGCAGTTTCGGCAGTGGGGGTACCCGGCGAGCAGCGCAACGGCGAGTGCGACATTCGTGCCCTTCACGGTGTCGGTCGTGCTGTTTGCGGCCTTCGCGGTGCTGCTGCTGCGGGTGGTGGACACGCACTGCGAGCGGCTGGCCCTGACCACGTGTTTCCAGCGTGCATCCTCGGGCACGGAGCTGTTCGGAGAGTCGCTGCAGCTGGAGGGATTGCACGGACTCGACTCCGACGACGACGGCGCGGGCGAAGAGTCCGCAGTGGCAGAGCCCGCTCTAGCAGCGGCGCCCGCCGTCGAGTCGGCGTGCACGGTCTTGGCATGTGTGCTCGGCACCTCCGGCTGCGCAGTGCTGCTCTTCGGGCGGGCTGCGTTGCTGGCGGCGCGGCACGTGCCGCCGATCGACAGCTTCGAGGGCACGGGCGTCGTGCTGGGGCTGGTCTCGGCGCTTTCGGCGGCGCTGTGGCCCGCAGCGCTGCGGCGGCTCTCGGCCCCCGCCCCCCTACAGCAGAGCATTTCGGTGGGCTGTGTGCCAGTGCTGCTGCTCGTTCTGTGGCTGCAGGCTGCGGGGCGGTGTGGCTGGGTGGACGGCGGCGGGGCCGCGGTGCCCGGCTGGCCCGCGTGCGCAGCCAGCGCCCCGGGGTGGCTGGCGCTGCACACGGCGCTCGTGTTCGCCGCACACGTGGTGTGCTGCGCGGCCGGTCTTGCTGTGCAGCGCCCGCCCCCGCACAGCGGGGAGCCCCCCCGGGGAGAGCTCTCGTCGTTGCTGCCGAACGAGCAGCTCCGCGGCGGCACTTCCTGGCTCCGCACGCACGCCATGCTGTTTGTGTGCCACAGCACGGTGTGCGCGGGGGCGTTGCTCGTCGCGTTCTCCACCCCGTGCCAAAGCAGCTACTGCCGGCGCGTGCAGCCCACGTTTTCGCTCTGCGCAGGAGGGGCCGCGACCTTGTGTAGTTTGCTCTGTGGATACGTCTTCGGCACGCGCGGGCTGCGGCTGCAGCAAGAGACGACGGGGCCGTCTGCGGCCGGCGACGCCGCGGTGACGGCGGCGGGGGCGTGCTCGCTGCTGCTGGTCGGCGCACAGGTGCCAGCGCGGCTCGACGTCGAGCAGTGCCTGAAAACAGGAGGCGTGTTGGCCGTGCTGCTGTGCGTGTTGCACCTGCTCACACTGGTGGCTGCGCATACCGTACGTGGCAGGTGCAAGTACACGCTGACGACCGGGTGTCTGTAGCCTGTCTGTGCAGCATGTGTCGCTCTTGCTTTCGCTCGCCCGTTTGGAGATGGCGTGCGCGACGCCCAGCACCCCGCCCCACCTGCGCCGCAGCCGCGGCACGCTCCGCGTCCTGTGCGAGCCGCCGGCTGCCCCCGAGGCCATCTTCATCGCGCCCGGCAGCCTGTGCTACAAACGGGCCTCCTGGCTGCTGTGCAAGCAGCGCGCAGCGTGCGCCCGGCGGGCGGCGGCGCCGCCGACCCCCGACGTTTGCTGCGTGAACGGGCTGTCCCCCGGACACATCCCCGCGATCCAGGCGCAGATCCGGGAGCTCGAGCCCTCCCCCCGCCGCCGCCGGGTGGCGCTGGAGGCAGTGCTCACACGGATGGCCTTGCTGCGCATACCGCAGAGCGGGTTCCGCGACGGAGTGGCGGTGGTGGTCGACGACGGCTCGCACTTCTCCGGGTTCGACGAGCGCGCGTTAGAGCGTGCGGTGCTCCTGGCGCACAACGCGAGTCTGCGTGGTTTATAACACAAACGCCGCCAGGCTCACTCCACCTGCCGCCGGAGCTCCGCGGCCTCTGCGAGCACGTGCTGCAGCGCAAAGCACGCCACGATGTCCAGGATCGGGCCCGCGTCCCGCCGCACGAACCCCCGTGTGCGGTGCTTCGCCGTGATCATTTCGAACTGCGTGTACGCAGACCCCTCGCCTGGGCAGACCACTCTCCTCTTGCCTCCGAAGAGAAGAGAAGCACGCGGCCTCGTGAACGAAAAGACCTTGCGCAGCTGCTCCGCGACCCCGCCGCGCCCTATTTTCGACAGCCACCCCTGTTCCGAACAGCAGTTGCTGTAGACCAGCATCCACGACGCGCAATCCTCTCTACAAGGCGTCTTCAGCGCATCCGCGGCGAACGCGCGCAGGCCGGCGCTCGCCTCCTCCTCGAAACCCGACCGCACCACCATGTCCCTCGTGCCGCCCATGGCCGTGTTGAACACCAGTACGGTGCGACGCATCACCGAGAGGAACTCCTTGCAGCAGACGCTCGGCGGGCGCCGGTCGCCGAACGCCGCAGCCTGCGCCCACTGGACCTTGGCGAAGCGCGAGAGCCGAAGGGTGCGTATCACCACCGGGGACTGCCGGTCGAGGGAGGTCTTCTGCTGCTCCAGCAGCGCTTGGATGCGCCCCAGGCCCCGCTCGGGGCGGGCGCGGCACGCGTAGCTGCCCAGGGCCGCCTGCGCCGCTTGGCGCGCCGCGAAGTGCTCGGCCCCCCACACCGCCTCTCCACCCACAAAGCAGGTTTCCTGCTCCGGGTTTGTATCGGTGGTCCCGTCGCCGAATTGCGCGCTCATGGAGGCGAGCATTGTCTCCCAGCGCGCCTGCCCCCCGGCGCGCACGGCGTCGGCGGCGGCTATTTTCTCCTGGTGCGTTAGCTTCGGGGCGGCTCCGCCCGCCGGTGCCCCTTCCCCTGCCCCTTCCCCTGCCTCTTCCCCTGCCTCTTCCGCCCTCTCCGCGGCTCCGCCGGGCGGCGCAGCGGGCTGGGACGTCCATTCGGCGAACATGACCCCGGTGGCCGCCGCGGCGACCTCGAACTGCACGCCAACGTTGGCGCGGTACTGCGTCAGGATCCCTTCGAGGGCCTGCTGCGGCAGCTCGTCGTCGAGGCACCCAACGGGGTCCATTTCGAAGAAGTCGCTGCCCAGCGGGGAGGCGTCGACGCGGGCGCGCGTCCCCGCCACGACCGCCTGCACCCCCTCCCTCACGTGGCTTGCGACGCGACCGCTGTGTTCTTTGCAGTGTCCGAGGCACACGGCACGCACCCGCTGCACGAACTCGGCGCAGTGCGCACCGCACTCCCAGTACCCCGGGTCGTGCTCGTGCTCGAGCGCCTCTTCCGTGCACATCAGCAGCACGTCTCCGGAGATGTCCCACGAGAGCAGCTCTGCGCCGCCCCGAAGGGTGTCTCCGAGGCCCGCTCCCATGGCGTCCAACTGCGACACGACGAAGTCGCGCACGCCTTGGTTGCCGGCGGTGGGAGGGCCCATCCTGTTCTCGGCGAAGCGCCGCATTTCGAGCAGCCACAGCGCGTGCCAGCGGCGCGTCTCCTCGGCGCCGGCAGCCCACAGCTCTGCGAATTTGCACCCGATTAGCTGTGCGGCCCGTGCCACGTGCGCCAAAAACGGAGGCAGCAGCGCCCTTGCTGGGACGGGAGGCAGTTGCGTCCGCATCGCCTCCATCAGCGCCCTCGACTCCATCAGCACCCTCGGCTCCATCGCATCTACCTTCTCGTCCAGCGTCGTGTCCATCGCGTCCACCGCCTCCGCACCCAGCTTCGCCGCGCTCACCGTCGCCGCCAGCGCCCCCAGCGCCGTATTCGCCGCCGCGTTCACGGCCGCGGCGGCGGCGCCCACCGCACCCGCGTTCAGCTTCTTCGCCTCGGCCACCAGCGTCGCCGCCTTGACCCTCACCGAGACCGCCTCGGCCATCAGCGTTGTGCCCTCCTCCATCAGCGTCTCCGGCGCCGCCGCTATCAGCGTTGCCGCCCCCCGATTCACCCCCTCCAGCTCCGCAATCAGCGTTGCCAGATATGCATTCAGCGTTGCCAGCCTCCGACCGCACTCTTCCCCGGCTGCCATGTGAAATCAGGTTGCGGCCGCCGTGGGTTTAACACGCCGCCGCACTCGCCGCGGCGTAGCAGCCGCGTTGCGTAATATCTCAGTTGCACACAACAACACTGCACCAGCTGGTTGGCTCCTGTCCGCTGTTCTGGGCGCTTCCAGCCACGGCACGCCGCACGCACCCAACGATGCTGCGCGTCAAGAAGCGGCAGATCAAGAAGAAGAAGAAGAAGAAGCCGCTGCCTGTCAAGGGAGTGCGCTTTGTGGCGGAGGCAAAGGAACACGACGGGCCCCGCCCGCTACGTTCCACGTTCGACGTGTTGGTGTGGAACCACTTTAAGTGGAACGCCGCCCCCGCCGCCATCCTCGACATCCTCGAGGCGGTCGAACAGCCCGCCCCGCTCTTGAGCAACCTCGAAGCGCTGCTCGCGGATCTCGTCGCTCGAACGGAGGAGGCGGGGGGCAAGGGGGCACACATACTCCCCGCCGGGGGCGGCAGCAATGCCAAGACAATGGAAGTGCACCTGCCGGCACTCCGGGTACTCGGACGCAACCTCGAACTCGCGCGGCGTCTGCGGCGACCGAGCAGCCGGTGATGCGGAGAGCGCCGCGGGCTCTTGGTTTTTATAACACTTGGTTAGCACGGGTAATCGGGGACCTTGTCTTTCCACCACGCGCAGTGTGCCGCGTCGATAAACGCGCTTGCAGTTGCGGCCAGGTCGCTCACGACCTCGTCTGTTTCCAGCCAGAGAGCGTGCTTGCCGCTGCTGAGCTCCTCCAGCTCGCAGTTCGGTAAGTCCTCGCAGAGGGCCTTGGCACGCTCCTTCGACGCAACCTTGTCTTCGTCGGGAACCACCATGAGCACGTCGCTGCCTGCAAGCGTGTGAATGGCAAGTTGGTCTGCCGTGGTCACGACACCACACACGATCTTCCGTGCGCTCGAGGCGGACACCGTCAGGGGTGTTATTGGAAGCTCGCCACACCGAGTGCGCCACTTCTCCTCGTCCGACGTGAGAAGGACTGCCCAGTCTGCGCAGTGCGTCACGAGAGGCACCGCAGACAGGCTGAACAGACTGTCCATGCCAGCAGGGAGTGCTGCCCAGGGTGCAAGTGCGCCCAGCTGGCAAGCAGCAAGGACGGCCTGGTCCTCCCAGTCGCCCGTCAGCCCCAGAGGCGCGCGTATCGGGGAAGTGGGCGACATCTTGAAGTACGGCGACACCATCACGATTGGATGATCCCACAACATTCTTGGGTCCACCAGAGCGAGTACTGCGCACCCGATAGAAGTGCAGACCATGGGCACGGGAGGGGTAGTTTTGCCTGCGATTGCGTCAATTGTTTTCAGGAAGCTCTCGATGCACATGACGAATGCGGTGTCTGGGTTTTGGTGAGCGTAGCGTGTCGACCCTTCGTACCCCTGCCCAGGCAAATCGCTCGCGTACACCGGCGAGTACCCCTCCGCAACCAGCTTTTGGACGAAGTCATCATACTCCGCTTCGATGCTGGAAAACAGCCCCGGGACCACTGCGATCGAGCCTTTGGTTCCGACGCCGGTGAAGGCGTGGACTTCGCCGCAGGCCGATGCGGCTGCGAACGAGACAGAGCACGCGAATATCGCGGCCAGGCACACAACACGGCGCCGTGTCGTGCTGGGCATAGCTCCGTCGATGGGCACTGTTCGGTCGTGCTTTACAGGATCGCCTCACATGTCTGCGTCTTTGCAGCCGCACTACCTCGGAATCTCGTTCAACCTCGAGACACACCCCCCGAACTCACACACCCATTTGTTGTACTGTTCTGCGGCATCCAGTGCAGCCTCCGGGCCCGTGAACCCGCGCGTGCGGCGCACAGCGCCACCACGATACTCTGCAGTGAATTTCCACCCTGCCGAGGTCCGGACGAGGCGGACCCCGGTGTACCTAGGCAGAAGCTGCGCTCGGGCGACCTCGAGCTCGGCCTCTTTGCCTCCCGCGCCCATTCCCAAGCTCAGCACACACCTGTCCACCCCGCTGCTCTTGACTTCTGCGTGTAGCGGCCTCCCTGCCGGCGGGAGGTAGTAGACGCAGCGGCCGGCCGCGAACTCGTCGAACTTGGGCTCGGGCGCGAGGAGTTCGGCGGCAACACTCGGGTCTTCGTTGTACGAACAGAACACCTCGAACGCTGCCGGCGCTTCCCCGAGGAGTGCAGCGGTGTCCAGCACGATGTACACCCGCTGTCTGTGAGACGCGAGGAACGCGCCGCCCTGAGCGTCGTGGTTGATGTAGCTGCCCAGAGTGCGATGCGGAGCAGCGCCGTCGGCCACGGCTTCGACGCCGCCGGTGCCGTCCCCGATGTTCACCATGTAGACGTTGGATGCACGTTCGGCCTCTCGTACAGACTTGATCGCGCCGCCGTACGGGAACGCTAGGAACCGCCGCTGGCCCGCAGCTTCCCGCAGCTCGTCGCGCCGCAGAAACAGCCCGTCGCCCGCGCCCGCGATCGAACTCGGCCTCGCGGCAATCCAGGCCGGGCGGGCGGGGCTGTCTCGCTCACCCCACCACGCCGTACCTCCGGCTGCCTCGGTCGCCGCTGCGTCTGCGGCCGCGCGAGCACACGCCGCGAGAATGGTGTCTTCTTCCGCGCGGATCCCGAGGCGGACGAGGTATCTCAGTGTGCCGCTGTGATGCAGCACGACGGCGACCACTTTGGCTCGGCGGAAGGGGCACAGTTCTGTCTCGGTGTCCACCACCACAGTCGACCCGTCTGCAATCCGACACCCGCGGTCGCCGCGGGCGAAGGCGGCGCACAGCTCCGCCGACGCGAGCGGACCAGCACCCGCGACCATTCCGCCGCCGACGCCAGCGACGCCAGCGACGCCAGCGACGGGTTGAAGCAAGCAGCCGGCTACAGAGCAACTGAGTCCCGGGACGGGCGTGATGCGGTCGACGCCAACGCACGCCATGTCTTCGGTGATCGAGTCGCTGGCCATGTTGCGCTAGGCCACGTGGTAGAACATGCATTCAACGCTCTAAACCCAGAGGTTGCGCGGGGTATCAGGGCGATGTCGGTGTTCCACACGCCGCTGTGCTCGCTGCTGCGCATCAGACACCCCATCCTGCAGGCCGGCATGCACATTGCGGGGGCAGAGCTGGCGGGCGCGGTTGCGAACGCCGGGGGGCTCGGCGTCATAGGCGCGCTGCACCTCACACCGACCACTCTGCGCCGGGAAATCCGCGCATTCCGCGCCATGACTGCCCCCGGCGCGCCGCTCGGTGTGGATCTGCTTCTACCAAAGCTCGGCGGGGGGGCACGGGCAACGAACGTCGCCTACACGAAGAACCGGCTGCGCGAATTCATCGACGTGCTTGTCGAGGAGCACGTGTCCGTGCTGGTGTGCGCGGTGGGGCTGCCCTCGGCGGAAGTGGTGCAGAGATGCAAACAACACAACATCCTCTACATTCAACTCGTGGGCAAGCTGGCGCACGCAGCGCGGGCGATCGCGCACGGCGCCGACGTGCTCGTGGCGCAGGGGGCGGAGGGCGGAGGGCACACCGGCGACGTTGCCACCACCACGCTGCTGCCCGAGGTGGTTGACTGTGCGGCGGCCACGGGCACGCCGGTGGTGGCTGCCGGGGGCGTGTGCGACGGCCGGGGCTTGGTGATGGCCCTCGCGTTCGGCGCGCAGGGGGTGTGGGTGGGCACGCGCTTTGCTCTGTCGGAGGAGGCAAATCTCAGTGAATTCAAGCAGAAGAGCATGCTGCGCGCTGCCAGCACGGACACGATCTGCACTGAGGTGTACACGGGGAGGCCGCTGCGTGTGCTGCGGAACGGCTACATCGAGGCGTGGCACACGCACCACCCTGCCGAGATGGCTCTCCTGTTGAGAGCCGGCGTGGTGCCGGTGGAACACGACCTGGCAGCAATCGCCGAAACCGACGAGCCTCCGAACGGCCGCCCGCCTCCGATTGCGCCTATTTTGACCGGGCAGGCGACGGGGCGCATCCGGGAGGTGCTGCCCGCGAAGGACATCGTGGTGGCTATTCTGGAAAGCGCGGCCGTCGCGGCGGCGCGCATTGCCCGCGGTCCGCGCAGCAGGGTGTAGTGGCTCCAATAGCGGCGTGGCGGAAGCACAAGCAGGGCCAGGGAGCGAGCAAGCGACCGCCCGTGCGGGTGTGCGAAAGGCAGAACACGGCGATGTCGCAGCGCGGTTTCTAGCTTGCCAACACCCGCACGGCCGCCAGCTCGCTGCACCGCACCGCCCTGCGCCCTGCAAGCGACCTGCAAGCGCCCTGTGCCCTGCAAGCGACCTGCAAGCGCCCTGTGCCCTGCAAGCGACCTGCAAGCGCCCTGTGCCCTGCAAGCGACCTGCAAGCGCCCTG
>Ga0114997_10002156_pt1 | contig 16024 bp, 14 predicted proteins | sample ArcticOcean_MG_C_2_FD_87045 | JGI IMG/M metagenome (GOLD analysis project Ga0114997, IMG submission 87045) | Marine microbial communities from western Arctic Ocean - ArcticOcean_MG_CB4_136 | ecosystem: Environmental > Aquatic > Marine > Oceanic | place: Arctic Ocean: Canada Basin | collected... | reverse complement strand
TTTTATAATTTGATTTTTTTTTAAAAACTTTTTTTTTTTAAATGAAGTTCTAATTTGAGCTCCTTCAGTATCTAAACAAATAGAAATTCTTGTTTTTTTTCTAATTTTATTAATTACTTTTTTCAAATCAATAATTTTTGTATGTGATAGGTTAATTCTTATTATAGATACTCTGGAATTTTTAATACCTTTAAAAAAATTATTATTTAGTGATGCGGGGCCGATTGTGCAAAAAATTTGTTTCATTCTCATATGATTTATTTGTAGTTTTTATACCAATTAACAAATTTAGTCAGACCTTCATTGAGGTTTGTTTTTTTATTTAAATTAATTTTTTTTTTAAGTTTTAAAATACTAGAGTGAGTTTTTACAATATCTCCTTTTTGTAAATTAAGAAATTTTTTACTTGCCTTTTTCCCAATAATCTTTTCTATTTTATTTATATAAGTAATTAAATTTATTGGTTTATTGCTACCAATATTTAATATACTAAACGGCGCATAACTTTCAGATGGATCTTTTACGTTAAAACTTTTTCTCTTTTTGTTTGGAATTTTTTTAACTATTTTTATTACAGCATCCACCGCATCATCAATATATGTAAAATCTCTTACATGCTTTCCTTCATTATAAACCTCAATGATTTTGCCTAAAAAAATATTTTTAACAAATTTGTACAATGCCATATCAGGTCTTCCCCATGGCCCATATACAGTAAAAAAACGAAGTCCAGTTGTGGGTAGATTATATAAAGCACTATAACTGTGCGCCATTAGTTCATTTGCTCTCTTTGTAGCTGCATAAAGCTGGATTGGATGATCAACAGAATCATTTTCACTAAATGGAAGTTTTTTATTAGCTCCATAAACGCTACTACTACTCGCATATACTAAATGAGATATCTTGTACTGTTTGCTAAGATCTAAAATATTAAAAAAACCCACTAAATTACTTTGGATATACTGATCTGGTTTTTTAAGTGAATAACGAATACCAGCCTGAGCTGCAAAATGTAAGACTTTTTTAAATTTATATTTTTTGAATAAATACTTAACTTTTTTTTTATTACAAATATCAACTTTGAAAAACTTATAATTATTTTTTTTCTTAGATATTTTTTTTAACTCATTTAATCTCGACAGCTTTAATTTTTTATCATAATAATTATTTAAATTATCAATACCAATAACCTCATGGTTATTTTCTATTAGTTTTGAAACCACATGATAACCAATAAACCCAGCGCAACCTGTAACTAATATTTTCATAAAATTATTTTATTAAATGTGATAACCAATTTTTTTCATTACTTATATCTATATTGTGCTTTTTCCAGACAAAATCATTTTCTTTTATCTTTTCCTTATTATCTAATATTTTTTCTACTGTAAAACCTAAGTTATCTAACTGCGAGCAGTAGAAAATAACATCTTTTAAGTCGTTGTTACTTTCGTTAATTTTTGATGCATTAATGTGCGAATACTTATTATCTGGATCATATAAAATAATAGGCACTCGATTATAAAGAGCTTCTTCAATTGTAGTTGAGGAATAGCTAATCATAATATCTGCTGTAGATAAAAAATCTGAAAAATCACCTTCATGATATACTTTACAGAATTCATTTTCATTAACTAATTCTGTAAAATCTTTTAAAGAAATTCTGGGGTTTTTTCTATATCTAATTACAAAAAAAATATTTTTCCTTTTTGTAAGCTCACTAATAATATTATTTATATTTCTTATATACTCGTCTACTGTCTCATAAACGAAAAGTCTATTATTTCCCCGCATTTTAGGAGTTCCAGCATGTAAAATAATCTTTTTATTATAATTATTTTTAAATAATTTTTTTTTTAGATTATTAACTTCCTCATCTGAGCTTACAAGTTTATTATAAAGCAGTGGTCCCGTAGATATGATTTGATCATTTTTATAATTGTTTTCTCGCAAATATTTTAACATACTTGGACTTTGAGCGGCTATATAAGGAAAATTTTTATTTATCATAGTATTAGCAAGGTCATGCCATTCATTTTTTACATCACTTTGTTCATGCGATACGTGTGAGCCGTGGGATATTACTAGGGCAGGAATATTATATTTAACACTTAACTCTCCAAAAGCACGTCCGATCAGAAGTGTATGTTGTATAATCATAAATGTTGGTTTTGAAATTTTTAAAATTTTTACTAATGAATGAGATTGGGTATTAAATTCTTTTAATGCCCTAAACATAGTGTGGGAAGTAAATATATTTATTTCATTAATCAAGCTAATATTAAGAAAACTAATTTTTTCATTCTCTAAATTATTTTTTAATATGTTTAAGGAAAAACTATCAAGACTTTTTTTAATAGCATCTGAATCTTCGGCTTTAGTTAAATAAGAGTTTAGAAAAAAACTAAATATAGATCCTTTTAAAATATTTAGCCCATAACGTCTTATTCCTTTTCTTGATAAGCTTAAAAATATTGGTTTTAAATTTGGTTTTTCTACTTTTATTTTTTTGATAATATTATCAAAATTTTGACCATCATCGTTAATAATATAAAAATTATCTTTTTTTAGAAAAATTTTAAAAATAAAATAAAATAAATTGAAGATATTTTTTTTAAGCAGTTTTGTAAAAAAAGATAAATAAATTTTATTATTTTTTTTAATAGATTTTTCTTCTACAACCTCAATTTTTAATTTTTTTTCTTTAATATATTTTTTTACTAAATATCCCAAAAGTCTATCCTTTGGTGAGCAATAATAATCAAAATCTTTTATTAAAGTAGATTCTGGTACAATAATTTTAGTAGGTTTGTGTTTTGCAATAGCCTTATCTATTATAAAAATTAAAATTAAAATATACCTTAAGTAAAATAAAAGATAATTATTAAAACCTTCAGTATAAGAAGCACTTAGTTCATTTTTGTCCTTAAATTTAAAATAATTGCTTAAAACTTTAATTATTTCTTTGGATTCTCTAATTATAGTTTTATGCCCTTCTTCACCAAAAAAATTTAATGAATTTTCGAACTTTATATTTTTTTTCTTAAAAAAAGATTGAGCACAAGTATTAAGGGCAATAATATTTTCATTTTCCAAATATTTATAATGTTTGAGTTCATCAGCAAACTCTACAATTCTTAATATCATTATTTTTGATTTATTCTTTTTTTAAAATTTATTTTAAACTATAAGGTTTTTGATCAGTTTTTCTGCTAAAATCCTATCTTGTTTGTTTCTTACTTCAAAAATACCTAATTGGTTAGTCACTTCAAATAAACCTATTTTTTTTCCTAGCAAACTATTATTTCTAATAAATTCAGGATGTGTGACACAGCATAGACCTTGAATTCCAACTAATGCTTTTTCTTTGAATTCTCTAGGGATGTCCCCTTTATCTATTCTTTCAAAATTTTTTTCACTTCTCTCATACCACATAGATCCTGTTTCTCTATGAGCTGCTATAACCGTATCGTATCCATCTTGTAATAATCTAGATATCATTTCATCAATAATTGTATCTGGTCTAAAAGGGAATGTTTCTTCTAAGTGAACAACTAGATCGGGCAAAATACCTTTTTTTTCAATTTTATTAAGAGAATATTTTTGAACTATTTCGAGATTAACATGTGGATCTGACAAATGCTTTGGTCGAATAAATGGACATTTTGCACCTAAAGATTTTGCTACTTTAGCAGTTTTTTTTGAATCGGTAGATACAAAAATATCATTTATAAATTTTGATTTTTGCGCAGTTTTTATCGTGTAAGAAATTTGGTGTTTGTTGGATAGCTTTTTAGTTTCACCTCTTACAGGAATAATGGAGATAATTTTTATCTTTTTAGGATTCAGTTTTCCAGTTTTATAATTATTTTGTTTTGACTCTATTATTCTTACTACGCCTTTAAGTCTCTTAGGATTTCCATCTTGGTGGATCCCATGATAATGATATACACTAGATTCTGGCTCATATAATATTTTAAAGTTATTATTTAATACTTCTTGAGCCCAAATTCTATCTTCAATATTAGTAGTTTTTTCATCAAAAGGAAATTTTTTCCAAATATTTTTTCTAATTATAGAATTAGCATTATGAAAAAAACTATCTTTAGTTTGATATTTTCTATCTAATCCAAAAACGAGTAGCATGTCTCGTTTATCTGAGAGTGATGAAAAAGACATCGGTTCTTGTCTTCCATAAACTCCTGCAAAATTTTTATTTTCTTCAATAGAAGAAACAAATTTTTCTAACCATAAACTATTGGTGGGTATGGCATGAGCTGATAATATTACTACGTATGTTCCTTTTGATTTTTTTATTCCTAGATTTATTGCTTTTCCTGGTAAAAAATTTTTTATTTTAATTATTTTAGAAATCTTAAATTGCTTAGCTTTTTCAACAGTTTTATCAGTACTATTATTATCAACTATTATAATTTCAAAATTTTTATAAGTTTGGTTATAAATACTTTCTAAACAAGGTGTTATCCATCGCTCTTCATTTTTTGTTCTAATAATTATAGAAACCAGTTTTTTTTTATTTTTCATTTAATTTAAAAGTTTTAAACTTATATTAAATTTTTTGGATAAAGCTTTCATTTCTCTAAGAGTATTATTGTCTAATGGTATTCCATTTTTAACTCTAATTTTCATATTTAAAATTTCAGGATCATTAGGCATCATAACTTTGTTTTTTTTTATTTTTGCTTTTTGTCTTCTCACTTGAGATGTTAGTTCTTGCATTCTTTTTATAAAAACATTTAAACTTACTGCCGCATTTGGTTTAAAAACAATATAAAATTGTCCTAGTTTTCTTGGCTTGTTCATTGAAAATTTATACATTGATGGAATGTTGATTCCAAAGTTCATTCCTGTAAAAATTCCACAAAGAACTTCCACCATCGATGCCAAAGCATATCCCTTATAAGAGCCAGCTCCAAATAAGGATTTTGCATTACTTGGAATAATAGTGGCATTACCTTGAGCGTCTGCTGCTAAATTCTTATCTAAAGTTTTGTTTTGGCTCTTTAGTTTTAATAATTTATTCCAAGAAATCATGCTGGTTGCCATATCAATGCAAAATGGTTCTTTTTCTTTTCGTGGGGCTGCAAAACATATTGGGTTTGTTCCAAAATAAGGTTTCTTTCCATTGTGCGATAAAAGCAAAGAATCTGCATGTGTAAAAGCAAACGCAATAAAATTTTTTCTAGCCGCTCTAAGAGTCATGCTTGCTAAAGCTCCTGGATGGCTTGAATTTTTAACTGCAACAATTCCAACTCCAAGCTTGCCTGCAATTTTCATACAAATATCAATAGCCTTAATGCCAGCCGCATGACCAAATGCGTTATCGGCATTTAAAACCCCTAACGCAGGAAATGTCTTAACGAATTTATACTTTGGTTTAGGATTCTTTCTTCCATTAATGGCTGAATAAACATAATGATTAATAAGCCTAACACCATGGGAATCTACCCCTCTTAAAGAAGTCTCGTATAAACCTGTTGCAACTGAATCAGCAGAATGTTTATCTAGACCAGCTTTTTTTAAAACTTTTAATAAAAAACCTTTTAAATGCTTATGATTTATTCTTTTTTCCATTAATTAAGCTTTTTTTTCAAAACTTTATCATACTTTAAGAAAAACTCTTTTGATTTTAGCTTCATTACGTAATTTGCTAGTTTCAAATCATCAAAATTTTTTATAATTATAGTACTTAAGTTTTTAACTGGATAAAAATATGTTTTTCCGCATAAAATAGCATTTTTATCTTTTTTGTACTTTTCAATAAAACTTTTTTTCTTCCACATCATTAGTGAATAAACAAAAGTTTGAATTATTTTTAAATTTTGTGTTTTAGAAAATTTAGAATTTTTAATATAATTCAACGGTTTATTATTATAATTGCAATGTATTTTTTTATTTTCCACTGTAATAAGTGAATCAATTTTTTTTTTAGAAAAAAAATTTACTATTTTTTTAATTTCTTTGGCTGTTTGAAACGGAGCTATAGGATTTACCCAAACTAAAATATCTGCCCCGGGATTATTTTTCATGAAATCGTAAACTATACTATCACTTTTTATATTAGAACCACCTAAACTTTTAGAACGTTTATAAAAGTTTACTTTATACTTTTTTGAAATTTTTGAAAAAATATTGTGATCAGAGTTGATAAAGATTTTATCAAAACATTCAGACTTTTTAGCTGCATTAATTGTATAATAAATCATAGGTTTATTATTTATCATAGCTAAATTCTTATATTTTAATCTTTGACTTCCTATGCGCGCTGGTATCATCGCGTAAATTTTTGGTTTCATATTTTTAGTTTAAACTTATTTTTATAAATTTACTTTTTGCCAATTAAAGTCATTTTTTAAACTCTTTGTTGCTGCTTCAATTACCGCAGTAGAGATTAAAGCCTCTTCAAAACTAGAAGTGCTTTTGTTTAAAAATTTTAGTGATCTAGGCTCAGTATGTAAATTTTTAGTAACTATATTCAAAAAATTTGTAATACTTTTAATTCCATAACCTTTCCAGTGAATATTTTTTCCATCAAAGCAAAAAGATTGGCAGAAATCAGGATTTGGCTCCTGGAAATCATTATTGTCTGATATTATTTTAATTCCTCTGATTTTTTGATCTGACTCGTAATTACCCTTCGTTCCACAAAACTTAATTTTTTGATAGGACATTGAGCTACTATTATTTGGGTCAACCCAATTAACTACTAATGTTTGATTAAATTTAATATTTGTTTTTGTACGCCACTCAATTAAACATTGTATTGAATCAAATGTGTCTATATTTTTTTTTTTGAGCCAATTTTTTTGTCCCATCGCCATAACTCTTAAAGGTTTTGCGTTAGTTACAAAATAAACTAGGTCTATATAATGAACACCTAGATATTGTAAAATATTTGTTTTACTAGCCCAGTTTTTAAATATCTTCTCTGGCATAATTTTCTTCTGGCTGTATTCAACATTAAAATATAATGGTTTACCTAATTTTTGACTTTCATAAGTATTTTTTAAAAGTATGTTGTGTTTATCAAATCTTTTATGAAATTCTACAATACCTAAAAGATTTTTAGACTCCTTTTTTGCAATTAGTTTTTTCGCATCAAAAACCTTTGTGGTAAATGGTTTAACCACTAATGTGTGTAAATTATAATTTAGACATTCATTTACTACTTCAAAATGTAAATGATCAGGTACAGCAACAATTGCACAGACCAATTTTTTTTCATTTTTTAAAATACTTTTGTAATTTTTTTTATTTGAATAAAAGGAAACTTTAAACTTTACTCCTGAAATTTTAATAGCTTTTAATATTTTTTTTTTTGATTGTGATAAACGTGATGAATTTCTACCAGAAAAAATAACTTCTAAATCTTTTATACTATGATTTCTTTGAAATTCAATAATTGAAGGAAGTATTGTTCCATAGGCATCTGTGTCCCTGCCAGTAACATACATTCCAGTTCCTATCACTAAAATTTTCATAAAATTAAATATTCTTTTTCATTAGTATCCGAACCTATAGATATCTCAATTATTTTCTTATTTTTTTTTTGGTTTACTCGTTTTTGCTAGTTTTGCAGCTATTGCTTTATAAACTGCTTTAAAATTTCTAATCCTGATTTTCCACTTTTTTCTGGATGAAATTGGCATCCAATAATATTTTTATTTTTGACAACAGCAGAAATTCTATGTCCGCCATAAATACAATCTGCCAGCCTATTGTTATTGTTGGAAGGCACTCCCATGTACGAATGTGTAAAATATACTTCTTCTTGTGGAAAATTTTCCTGTAAAACTGATCCTTTCCAGCTGCTTACCCCTTCACTTAAGGCTAAAGAGTTCCACCCCATATGTGGTACTTTTATTTTATTTCCATCTTTAGAAGAATTGGGAATTTCAATCACTTTTCCCGGTATCAATCCCAAACCTTTTGTTAAACTAAATTCCTTACTTTCCGTAAATAAAAGCTGCATTCCTAAACAAATTCCCAAAAATGGGATTTCTTTTTTTGCGACTGATACTAGTGTTTCTTTAAGCTGCAATGCATTAATTGATTGCATGGCGTTAGGAAATGCGCCAACACCAGGTAAAACAATGCTGGAAGATTTAGAAATTTTTTTATGTTCGTTTGTTATAATTACACTAGCACCTAAAAATTCAAAAGCTCTTTTCAAATTTAAAATATTTCCTAAACCATAATCTATAATCGTTATTTTTTTATTTGTCATGTCTGGTTACTAAATTAGCACTCCCCCATTTTTTAGAAAAATTTAAATTTGCAATATTTATTGCTTCTTTATTATCAAAGCCATTATTGAAAGCTTCTGATAAATCGCTGATATAACCTTCTATTCTTTGACTAGATTTACCATCTCTATAAGGATCAAAATCCTTAAGATAATCTTTGGGCCATAATCCAAAACTTTCATTTGATTGTGGATTTAACTTAAAATTTTTTATTTCATTCATCATTTTTTCTAAGTTATCAAAAACTACTTTGTTTTCTCCCCAAGAATACAAATCAGGCTCAGATTTTTTAATATTCGAGTAATCAAAAAAAACTGCTCTAAGATTCTTATTGTTTAAGACACAATCCAGTATACCAGAAGGTATGGAATCAGAATGAACTCCAACAGCTAAATTAGATATCTCTGAGTAATGCCATGGTATAACTCCTAATTCATCATCAACAATATAGCATCTTCCTGTTTTGACTGCTTCGTTAAGCAATGAATTAATATTTTTTAGTTTTTGTAAAAATTTTATTCTTTTTGGTTTAATAATTAAGCCAATCTCTTTATCTTTAACAACCCAATTTAAAAAAAACTTATAATAAATTTCTAATTTTTTATATGTAAAAACTTGATAAAAATAATTCTGATTTTCACTTGTAGATGAATCAAGTAAAAGTATATTAAATTTAGTATTATTTTCTTGAAATTTTTTTTTAATTATTTGAACTCTATCTTTAGACTTTTCTGTAATATAATCATAAGGATATCCGGTAATTAATAAATTATTAATAGTAACGTTGGTTTTTTTATTAAATTTATTTATCATATTATTGACCCCCTTTTTTCCCCAACAAAAAAAAATATCATTTGGGTAATAATTATAATGAATGCCTTTTTTGTTAGATATATAAGAGCCTGTTCTTCCAAACGAACAACCTTTTGTTATGTTTGTTGCAATTTGCTTTGCAATAGTATCATTGCCGCTTTCATGAATATCTATATGGATTTTTATATTATATTCTTCAAAAAAACTTTGCCAAAACTCTATTTTTTTTATTAATTGAATCGATTTTTTGAGCAAAGCTTTGTCTAGATAATCATCGTTACAAATTTTATATAATTCTTTTATAAGATCTTTAAAATATTTTTTATCTTTAAAGCTACATTCCCAGACTTTTATAAATTTTATTTTTTTCTTACTCTCCAAACTTGAAAGCAGCTTTTCCTCATCATATTTTCTTACGGTATATGCATTCTCTGCATATAACAAAACAGTCTGTATGGCATTATTGGGTTTATTAAACCAAAACAAATCTGATCTTTTGTCGGGTGAGACACCCGCTCCATAACAGATTGCTATAGAGCTTTTATTATTTAAGTTTGTAAAATTATTTTTTTTTATAATAAAATTTTTTAACCTTAAGAATTTATAATAAATTAGTTTAAGAAAATTTGTTATTATTTTTAAACTTTTTAAAATAAAGCTTTTTTTTTTTTCTAAAAAGTTAAAATCGTCACCCAAAATATTATTTAGATATTTTGATAAAAAAAAACAATTTGTTTGGATGTTAATTTTTTTTTTTTCATTTTGCTTTTTTTCCCATTTTTCAAGCACTATTTGATTGCTTATTGAAATCAAATCATCAAAAATCATCTTACTAAAATATGCCTCTACATATTTTTTAGAAAATTTTTTGCAAAGTAATTTGTAAACTTTAGATTTTGCTAACAAACTATTGAACTTTTCTGTAGTTTCTTGAGCGTGATCATACCCCTTAAATTTGAGAAGCGCACCATCGTCGTCTCTCTTTTCGAGAAATTCATATTTATACATTTTAGAAAATTAAATATTTTATTATAAAACTTTTAATTTGACTTTGTTTTCTTTGTTATCGTTGGTGTATTTTTTTTCTTCCAATCCAAATAATGTGGATGGATGGTTTTCAGGTATGTTGTGTTTTTTTCTCCATTCCTTTTCATAGGCATCGATTTTATCATACTGCCTATGTACCATCATTTCTCTTAAGCCAATTAACTCTACAGCATTAAAATTTTTTGATAAAGTTGCTGATACTCTCGTTGCATCACCTAGGTCTAATATAAATGCTTCTAAATCATCATGTAGTCCATGTTTTTTTCCTTGTCCCTTGTATTGCTCTTCTATTTGTTTTCTATAAACAGTGAACCATTCTGATCCAGGATATGGTGTTGCAAAGTGCGGTTTTACCATAACACCTAGATCATCCCATCCTTGCATTTGCATTCTAAGTGAATCGAAGTCTTCTGTTGGGAAGCCTATGATTTGATTTGGTATAGGTCTTATACCGGCTTCCAATGTCCAAAAAAAACTTCTTATGTTTGTTTTTCTAGTCGAACCTTTCCCCATTAATTTAAGTATACGATCATCAAAATGTTCATAACCATAAACTAAATGAGCACAACCATGATCCCCCATAGTTTTTAAAATATTTGGTTCACATAACGTAGCATGGCTAGTTCCCGACCAATGTAATCCATCCCAAGTTCCGTCCTTCTTTTTTTTTGGAACTAAATCATATTCTTTCCAAAGTTTACAAATTTCGTTCAACCAAGTTCTTCTTGAGTACACATCCATTGTCATTAAATTTTCATCAAGAAAATATACATAATTTGAATTATATTTATCTTTAACAAATTTTGCTAATTTAACCACATACTCTGGACTGTTGTATCTAATAGTTCTTGTGTAACTTTTTGGTTTATCAAACTCAACATTAATAATTTTTCCATTTGAATCTTTTTTGTATTTCATATCCCCAGCTATACCCAAGTGATAGCAAAATCTACAAATTAGAGAACATCCTATGCTTGCGTTGATATCCAACCTACGTGTTGCCATCATTCCTGCCTCTGAATACATCATTGCGCTATTTTTAAAATAGATTTCTTCAAGTGGAAATAAGTCATAAGCTGGGTAAGGTAATGAATCTAAATTTTCTATTAATTCTCTTTTTGGAGAAAAATAAAAACCTCCATCTTTTAATCTCGTAATAACTCCATTGATTTTATGAAATTCATTTTTTTTGGTATCTATCATTTCTAAAACTTCTGGAAAAGTAACATAGCTTTCTCCAATGAATCCAAAATCAACCTCAGGCAACCAAGTCATTATTTCTTTTGGTATTGAAGTTAAAACTCCTCCTCCAAGTGTGATAATCACCTTAGGAAGTATTTTTCTTGTCATTTTTGTAATTTTTTTTATTGATGCATATGCGGTTGTTATTCCACCTATTCCAATTAAATCCCAATTATCAGACAATAAAACTTCTTTAATTTGATCATCCTCAACTCTCCAGGCATTGTGATCATAGATTTGTATCTGATGTCCTTTTTTTATTGCTATCGCGGCCAACTGCGCCATTCCCATAGGAATGTGTTTTGGGTCATCTTCTTCTCTAACCAGGGGATTTATAAGTAATACTTTAGCCATTATTTTAAATTTAAGAATTAATCTTACAGAACTCGTTAAGTGGTGTCCAGTTTATGCTTTTTCCAAATAGAATTCCGCCACCTGTACAGTTTGTGGTTTCAGATTTAGTGTTATTAATCATTTCTAACATACATTTTTTATACCACAAGTATGCATGGTCAGAATAAAAGTACTTTTTCATTCTTGAATTATAAACTTTAGAAAAAAAATAATTAACATTTTTCTTTTCAAATACTTTTTCTAAAGCATCATAATATTGTGTAGACTCAAGTGGGGTATCTAAATAATAAGAAAAATCCATACCAATTAATCCAATTTTTTTACAGTTAAAAAGACTATCTGCCATCATCCACGCGGCCGATCCAACATTACCCCCTGTATTAATTATAGGTAATTTATTCATATTATAAATTTTTTTGGTCAAACTTTTCTTTTTATTTGTATCATCTAAAAATGGATTCCACCAAAATATTTTTGCTTTAGATTTTACAAGTCTATTAACTACTTGTTTAGATGAGGATGTACATGTAGCCACTTTTAATTTATCACTATACTTATCAAATAGTTTTACTATCTTTTTGTTTGATTGTAACTCGTTATTAAATTTTTTTTCTATATCTTGTCTTGAAAAATAGTCATCTTTTTTTATTTTTTTTTTTGTTAATTTTTTATCACCAAACCATCTAACTATTCTCGTTTCGTGTGGATCAAGTGTAACAACTAAGTCTGGTATTATTTTATTACTCAGCAGGTAAAATAAAGAACCATCACACGAAATAATTATAAATTTTTTAGCATATTTTTTAAGAACTTTTATTTGATTGTTTCTTCTTAAACTTGGGCCAGCTCCTACAACAATCGCATTTTTAAAACTGCCCTTAGATTTCTTTAATTCTTTAATTGACTTTCCTTTAGATAGATACTTAAGGTTATAAAGTACATTTTTTTTTATCTCTGGTACTATTTTATTAAAAGTGACAGTAGCAAAATTTTTATGCAACTTTCCTATAAATTTTTGGCTTGATGAAATAGAATATGACAGAAATTTAACTTTTAAGGTCCCAGTTAATTTTTTTTTTACTTACGTAAACCATGCTGCCGCCAAGTCTTTTTGAAGCTTCTTTTTCAAACTTTTCTTCTAACGCTTCTGATTTGCTCAGCTTTATCTTTTTAATATTTTTTTTAAGTTTATAATTACCTTTTATAATACTCATCTTACATAACCTTTCTGATTATTTTCTTAGCAATGTGATAGTCATTTTTATTATCTATGTCAACTGACTTTTCGGTTCCCATTTCATAAAAAAAAGTTTTTTTTGAATAAAAGTTTCCTTTAAATTTATTTAGATTACAAAAATAAATTGCACCATTTGGTAAAAAATAATTTTCCATTTTTTGTCGCATGTGGGTATTTTTCATTCTTGTTTTTTTCAAAGCAAAGGAAATATAATTTTTTTTTTTAGTCATTATCCAACCAACTTTTTTTGGAGCTTTACATACTGAAATCATAGTTTCTATTAAAGTTTTTGAGTTTTTAAAATAATACTTTATTGCATTATCAATATCTTTTGAATCTCTTAAAGGTGAGGTTGGTTGTAGCAAAACCAAAAAATCGAATTTCATTTTGGTATTTATTTTTATCCAATCAATAGAATGTTTAATTACCTTACTTATTGGCGCACTCGAACTACACAAATATTTAGGTCTTTTAAATGGAGCATTAACTTTTAGTTTTTTTGATAAACTTATAATCCTATTTGAGTCTGTAGAAATTAACGTGTGGTCAATTATTTTTGATTTTTTTGATGCTTCTATTGTCCACTGAACTAATGGTTTGTTATTTAAGCTTATAATATTTTTATTTTTCAATCCTTTAGAACCTTTTCTCGCAATTATAAGTGATAAAAAACTAAATTTTTTATACATTTTTTTCCTATCAATACTAATTTTAATCTTTAAAAAATTTATTATACTCAGGCCATTGTCCCATATCTGACCATGAATCGTTCGGAAGATGGTAAACTTTTATCTTCATTTTTTTTCTTTTTGCCAAGATTAATAAATCATTAATATTAAAAAATTTATTTTTTGGAATTAGGTTTATAACACTTGGATTCATTATATAGAGGCCAGTGTTGACAAGATAATTATACTTAGGTTTTTCTATCAAATTAGAAAGTGATCCTTTTTTATTAATTTGACACACTCCATAAGGAATTTGATACTCTTTATTTGACGCAACTAATGTTAAGTCACTTTTATTTTTTAAATGAAATTTGTATATATCTTCATAATTAGCATTTATTATTATATCGCAATTTGTAATAAAAAAAGGTGTTAAAATTTTATTTTTAAGAAGTCTAAGACCTCCCACTGTACCGAGTGGTTTTTTCTCATGAATGAAATTAACTGTATAGCTTAGATTTAGTTCAGAAAAAAATGATTTAAGTATTACTGTCTTATAATTAACTGTAACAAAAAATTTATTTATTCCACTTGTAAAAAACTTTTCAATAATATGTTGAATTATTGGTTTTTCTTTTACTGGTAAAAGCGCTTTTGGAAATATTTTGGTGAACGGTTCCATTCTGGTACCTTTGCCACCAGCCATCACAACCAATGGAATTTTATTAAGAAATTTAACTTTTTTCTCATCTTTGAAAAAATCATCCGAAGTTAAATAATCTACTACAATTTTTTTGTTATTAATCAACGGAACAAGTCTAATTCCCTTTTCATGAAAAATTTTTTTTACTAGGGATTTTTTATAATTTCCTTTAATAAAGCTAGCTGGATTTTTAAAGTAAACATTTTTTATTGATTTTTTAATGTCTAAGTCGTTAAGTAAACTTCTTCTTATGTCGCCATCAGTAATTGTTCCTAGTAGTTTTTTTTTATTATCGGTTACTATTAAACATTTTTCAGCTGTATCATTTAGATATTGCATACAATCAAATATTGAAGCATTTTGATTAACTAGTAAATTTTTTAATTTTGTTTTCATATTAGTAATTAATATTATAAAATTTTTTTTTTATAATATTGCTTAAGTTAATTTTTTTTAAAATTTTAACTGCTCTTTCGCTAGCTCCACCTTTTCCATATGGATTAACAGTTTTTTTTAATTTTTTTTGGAATTTACTAGAATATAAAATATTAATTGCCTTAATTACTGATTTATAATTCGGTTTACAATTAATTATACTTGAGGACTGCAATCTTCCTTTCTGTCTGTCTCCAATGTTAATAGTTCCTTTTTTGTATGTTGGAACTTCTAATAAGCCGCTAGAAGAATTTCCTATTACTCCATCAACATATTTTAATAAAGACAAATAATTTAACTGCCCAAGAGAAGTAAAGCAGTAAGATCTAGTTTTATTTTTTTTTACAAATTCCTCAATCTGCTTGATAATAGTTCTACCATCGGTGTCTGCGTTAGGTTTTGTAAAAATCAAATTAATATCTTTGTTTTTTTTTAATGCTCGTAATAATTCATTAAATTGTTTTTTAGCTGTAGAAACCTCTAAAGTAACTGGATGAAATTTTACTAAAATATTTTTACTTTTAAATTTTATATTTAAGATATTTCCTATTTGATCCTTACTTAATAATTTTAATTTATTTATATTATCTATTCCAGTACCACCAATATTAAAAACATTTTTAGGATTTTCCCCAAGTTGGATTACTCTTTTTTTATAAACTTCATTTGCAACAAAATGTAGGTGAGACATTTTTGTTATTGAGTGTCTAGTAGCTTCATCTATTGCACCTTCTGTTAATTCGCCTCCATTAAAATGAGCGACAGGAATTCTAGCTATTAAAGCTGCATATGTTGCGCAAATTAATTCAAACCTATCACCCAAAACGACTAAAAGACTTGGTTTGAGATCATTCAAAGCTTCTGCAAATCCAGCCATGCCCAATCCAACTGATTTTGTTATATGAACTGGAGTGTCGCCTGGTAATAACATTTTTACTTTACGGTCAACTTTAAATTTATCTCTTAATATTTTATTAACAGTGTTTCCAAATTTTGGAGCTAAATGCATTCCGGTAACAATTAATTGTAACTTTAAATTTTTTTCGTTTTTAATATATTTCATAAGCCAGTAAAGCAGACCATACTCTGCTCTACTCCCCGTAACTACACATATTTTTTTTTTATGCATTTTTTTTATTTTTTTTTTTTTATTTTAAAGAATTTTTTTTTTTTTTTTTTTTTTTATTTTTTTTTTTTTCTATTGAATAAGTGGGAGGTAATTGTATGCATTTAATGTTTGTTTTTTTTTCCCAAGTAA